>Ga0268299_1000246_pt1 | contig 205287 bp, 201 predicted proteins | sample NOBtaG_FD_193484 | JGI IMG/M metagenome (GOLD analysis project Ga0268299, IMG submission 193484) | Activated sludge microbial communities from bioreactor in Nijmegen, Gelderland, Netherland - NOB reactor | ecosystem: Engineered > Bioreactor > Aerobic > Activated sludge | place: Netherlands... | reverse complement strand
TCTCGACGATCGGGTCCTCGCCGTTGCGCCGGTGGATGGTCTCGCCTTTCAACGCGCAATCGACGAACGGCGATAGCGCCACGATGCCGGCGGGCAGCGAATCGCCCGCGTCGCGCAAGGCCATCGCCGCGGCGATGGCGAGGCCCGCGCCGGCGGACTCGCCGCTGAACACGATATCGCCCGGCACATGGCGTTCGAGCAGCCAGCGATAGGCCGCCAGCGCGTCCTCGAGTGCTGCCGGAAACGGATGCTCGGGCGCCAGGCGATATTCGAGCGCGAGGCATCTTCCCCCCGCCGCGCGCGCGAGCCGCCCGGCATAGTCGACGGAACAGGCCGCCGACCCGAAGCAATAGCCGCCGCCGTGGAAGTGCAGGACGATCCGTTTGCCCGAGACGCCCGCGGGATCGACCCAGAGGCCGGTGGCCTTGCCGATCGGCACCTCGGTGATCCGCGTTCCGGCGGCGGGCGCGAATTGCTTGAAGAAGCGGTCGTAGCCCTTGCGCAAGCCCAGGAGCCCGCCGGCCTCTTCGTCGGTGGTGAAGAGGTCGTGCCACATGTCCCAGGCGCGCTGCTGCTCGGGGCTGTCCTCCGCGAAACGCCGCCTGAGGCCGCGCTTGTCCGGGGCGATGGCGGCGGCGCGCCCGCTGGCCACGGGATCGTAGCCGTAGAGCCATTTCCACACCGTGGTCGCCAGCGGATCGATCTGGGCGAGGCCCTTCATCCGGCCGTTGCGGGCGCGGATCTGCACCGGGTTCTTCTCCAGCCAGAAGATCGACGTGGCCCGCGCCGTCGCCTGAACTTTCGTGGTGCGCGGGCGGCGGCGGATCTCGTAGTCGGCGAGCGCTTCCTTGATGCCGTTGGCGCCATGGCGCTTCAGGCACTCGACCAGCACGAAGGCGTCTTCGATCGACTGGCAGGCGCCTTGCGCCAGATAGGGCAGCATCGCGTGCGCGGCATCGCCGAGCAGCGTGACGCGGCCGAAGGTCCAGCGGTCGAGCGGATCGCGGTCGTAGAGGCCGGTGATGAACGCCTCCTCGACCGCCTCGATCAGCCCCATCAGGCGCGGATTGGCGTCGGCGAACGAGGCGCGGAGATCGGCGAGATCGCCGGCGGCGCTCCAGCTTTCGCCGCGCACTTCGGCCGACGGAACCACGCCGCCGAAATTGAACAGCGTGCGCGGCCGCACCCAATAGGCCCACACCATCCGGTCGCGCCCGGCATAGCCGTAGAAGCGCTCCTTGAAATCGTATTTCGCGATACGCTCCGCCGGCACCAGCGCGCGCCACACCAGCTTGCCGGAGAATTTCTTGTCGTCGGTGATGCCGACGGCTTGGCGCACGGCGGAATGGATGCCGTCGGCGCCGATCAGAAGGTCGCCGCGCACCGTTTCGTCCGAGGCGAGGCGCGCGGTGACGCCTTGGGCGTCCTCGGCGATCGCGGCGACCTTGGCGCCGAGACGCAGCATCCCGCGCGGCAGCGCCGCCGCGAGCACATCCAGGAGATCGGCGCGGTGGAGCTGATAGAAGGTTTCGCCGTAGCGCGCCGCCGCCTCCGGGCCGAGCGGGAAATCGGAGATGATCTCGCCGGACTCGAACGACGCCACCCGGAACGACACCGGCTTCACGCCGACGGCATCGATCGCCGGCAGCAGGCCGAGCTCGCGCAGCACCGCGGTGCCGTTGCTGGAAACCTGGACGCCGGCGCCGACTTCCTTGAGGGCGCTCGCCTGCTCGAGCAGCGTGACCTCGATCCCGGCCCGGCTGCAGGCGAGCGCGGTGGCGAGTCCGCCGATTCCGGCCCCGACGACGATGGCGTGCATCCGATCCCCTCTCGCGGCTGTTTCGGCCCGGCACGAACCCAAAGATAGGTCCGATTGAAGCGTTACTCTTGTGCCGCCCGCAACGCCCGCCGTGCAATGGACGAAATCGCAACCCTGACAACGCTCCCTCTCCGCGCCGGGCCGCCGCCGGCGGCGGAAGACTTGCTAAGCGCGGCCGCATCCGGATAAACGGGGCCGCCGGCCCCCTTCGAGGAATCGGAAACCATCATGGCGCGCGCCCTCGCCGTCATCCGCACGGTCGCCGACCTGCGCCGGACCGTCGCCGGCTGGCGGCGCGCGGGCGAGACCGTGGGCCTGGTGCCGACCATGGGCGCGCTCCATCGCGGCCACATCTCGCTGGTGGCGGCCGCGCGCGCGGCCTGCACGCGCAGCGTGGCCAGCATCTTCGTCAACCCCAAGCAATTCGGCCCGCGCGAGGATTTCTCGCGCTATCCGCGCCAGGAAGAAGCCGACCGCGCGCTGCTCGAGGCCGCCGGCTGCGATGCGCTGTTCGCGCCCGGCGTGGGCGAGATGTATCCCGAGGGCTTCACCACGACCGTCGCCGTCGACGGCATCACCGGCCGCTGGGAAGGCGAGGCGCGGCCCGGCCATTTCGCCGGCGTGGCCACCGTCGTCGCCAAGCTCCTGCTCCAGGCGATGGCCGACAAGGCCTTCTTCGGCGAAAAGGACTACCAGCAGCTCCAGGCCGTGACGCGCATGACGCGCGACCTCGACATTCCGGTCGAGATCGTGGGCTGCCCGACGGTGCGCGAGCCGGACGGCCTCGCCCTCTCATCGCGCAACGTGTATCTCACGCCCGCCGAGCGCGCGATCGCGCCCACGCTCCATCGCACGATGACGAAAATCGCGGCTGCGGCGGCGGCGGGTGCAGCGATCGCACCCGCGCTCGACGACGGCCGGCGCGCGCTGCTGGCGGCGGGCTTCGCGGCCATCGACTATCTGGCGCTCGTCGACGCCGCCACGCTCGAGCCGGTGGAGAAACGCGAGCGCGCCGCGCGCGTCATCGCCGCCGCCAAGCTCGGCGCCGTGCGCCTCATCGACAACATCGCGGCGTAGCGCGCTTTACGCCGCGCGCCGGTCGGGACCCTTGAAGATCACGAGCGCCACGGCGCCGAGCACCAAGCCGAGGGCCGTGAATTCGCGCCAGCCGAGCGGCTCGCCGAGGAACAGCGCGCTGCTGCCCATGCCGATGACCGGCACCACGAGCGCCCCGATCGAGGCGATGGTGGCGGGAAACGTGTCCACCACCTTGAACCACAGCGCATAGCCGGCGACGAGGCCGAAGACGAGGGTGTAGAGCGCACAGAGGATCGCGGGCGTGCTCGCCTCGTGCAGCGCGAAGCGTTCGGTGGCAACCGCCATCACCGCCATCGGCACCAGGCCGATCAGCAATTGCCAGCCGGCCAGCGCACTCATGCCCACCGACCAGCCGCGGCGCTTGACGAGGATCGTGCCGACGCCCCAGCACATCGCGGCGATCAGCACCAGCAGCAGCCCCAGCGGCCGCGCGCCGAGCGCCGCGAAATCGTGCGACGCCAGCACTGCCACGCCGCCCATGCCGAACACCAGGCCGAGGAAGACCCGCGCGCTCATCCGCTCGCCGAGAAAGAGCGCGCTCAACAGCGCGGTCCACACCGGCAGCGTGTAGCACACCACCGCCGCGTGGCCCGCGCCGATCATGCTGAGGCCGAAGCCCGAGGTGACGTGCCACACGGTCATGTTGAAGAACGCCGCCAGGGCCAGCGGCGCCCATTCGGCGCGCGCCAGGCGCACGCGGCCGTCGGTGAGCCGCGCGAGCCCGAGCAAGGCGAGCCCGCCGATGAAGCAGGTGATCGAGCGGAACTGCCACACCGGCATTTCGAGGAACACGACGCGCATGGCCGGCCAGGACGTGCCCCACACCACCCACAGCATGGCGAGCGCCATCCAGCCGCCGAGCCTTCGGCTGCGCGCGGCCGCGGCCGCCGCCGCGGTCATTCCGCCCGCCCGGGCGCCGCGCCGGGCGCCGCGGGCTCGGGTGCCGTCGCTTTGGCCGGCGCCGCCGGCTGCAGCAGCACCAGCGCCACCGCGCCCACCACCAGCACGAGCGCCGCCATCTCGCGCCAGCCGAAGGGCTCGCCGAGCAGGATCGCCGAGCTGACGACGCCGACGATCGGCACGCTCAAGCTGCTGATGGCCGTGACATGGGTGGGGAAGATGCGCACCGCCGTGAACCAGCAATAATAGCAGAAGGCCAGCGCGAAGAAGGCGAGATAGGCCGAGGCCGCGATCACCGGCCAGCTCGCGCGGTGATAGACGAAGGGCTCCAGCGCCACCGCGATGACGACGATGGGCAGGCTGCCGAGCGTCACCTGCCACGCCGCCAGCGAGATCGGCGCGATGCGCCAGGCGACGCGCTTCTGGATCAGCACGCCGATCCCCCAGTTGAACGCTGCGCCGAGCGTGATGAGCGCACCCCAGGGGCTCGCGCCGAGCTTGCCGAAATCGTGCGACAGCAGCACCGCGACGCCGGCGGCACCCATGGCGAGCGAGACGAGCCGGCGCAGGGTCATGCGCTCGCCCAGCACCGCGACGCCGAGCAGCGCGACCCAGATCGGCATCGTGAAGGCGAGGATCGAGGCATGGCCGCCGCCCATCAGCATCACGCCGTAGGCGACGCCGACGAACCACGAGGTGACGTTGAAGAGCGACGCCGCCACGAGCGGCAGCCATTGTTCGCGCGGCACGGCGAGGCGCTCGTTGAGGAGCCGCGCCATGGCGAACAGCGCCACGCCGCCGGCGATGCCGGTGACCGCGCGGAACTGCCAGGGCGGCACCTCGCCCACGATGATCTTCATCGCCGGCCAGTTGAGGCCCCAGCCGAGCGCCACCACGGCCAGCATGACGAAACCGAATTGGCGCGACGGCATCGCCTTCATGCGGCGGGCCGCGCCTGTGCGCCAACGCTGGCGGCCAAAGCCACTACCGCGTCCGCTTGCCGATCGGCGCCACGTATTGCGGCTCGGTATCCCACGGGAAATGGATCCACGTGTCCTGGCTCACCTCGGTGATGAAGGTATCGACCAGCGGGCGGCCCGCGGGCTTGGCGTAGACCGTGGCGTAGTGCGCCTTGGGCAGGAGCTTGCGCACCTCGCGGAGCGTGGCGCCGCTATCGACGAGATCGTCGACGATGAGCAGGCCCGTGCCGTCGCCCTCCGGCGATTTCAGGATCTGCACCGCGCCCTGGGTCATGTGCTCGTAGGTGGAGACGCAGATCGTGTCGATGAGCCGCATGTCGAGCTCGCGCGCGACGATGGCCGCCGGCACCAGCCCGCCGCGCGTGATCGCGACGACGGCCGTGAAGCTGCCCATCTCGGACATGCGCCACGCGAGCGCCTTGGCGTCGCGGTGCAGCTCCTGCCACGAAACCGGAAAGGATTTCTGGAAGCGGTTCGCGGATTCGTCGGCTGCACTCATGGGACGGCCCGTGGCGATGTCGCGGAGGGAACGAGGCGAGGGGCGCGGAAGCGCGAGCGAGCTATAGACCACGTGCGGCGCGCGCGTCCACGCTCGGCGGCGCATTGGCCGGATGCCGCCGGCGGCGGCGTCGAAGCGCGGCTACTTGAAGAGGCTGTCGCGCTGCAATATAGCCGGGCCGACGGCGGTGCCGCGGCGGATCTCGTCTTCGAGCGCGTCGAGCGCCGTGCGCTGATCGGCCATCCACTCGACATAGGCGGCGACCAGCGCGTCGCCGTCCTTGAGCAGGCGATCAATCCCGGCGATGCCCTCGGCGAGCGGCGCCGCGAGAGCGGCCGTGCCGGCGCCGGCGCGCACCGCGGCCAGCGCGCGTTCGGCCTGCGCCTTGGTCTGGTCGGCGCGCAGCACGACGCCGTTGAGCGAGAGCACGTCGGCCTGGATGCGCGTCATCGACTGGCGCGCCGCCGCGATGCGCGCCTGGCTGGTGCCGTCGTCGGCCGGTAGCGGCTGGCCGACGGCGGGCTTGAGCGGCTGCGCCGCGGCCTGGAATTCCTCGGCATTGAGCCGGAGATAGCGCGCCCGGAGCTCGTAGTCGCTGGCGCGGTCGCTCATCGCTTGGCGCGCGGTCCGCGCCGCATCGGCGGCGGCGCCGGTCGGCCCATCGGGAAGCTGCGGCGGGCGATAGGCCTTCTCCGGCACGGCCGGATGCGGCCGCCCGAAGCGCGCGGAAGCGGTGAATCCGGTGTAGAGCGGCTTGTCGCCCGGCGCCTCGCCGGCGAGGGCGATGAACACCACGCGGTCGGCGTCGGCGCAGCCGGTCAGCGTGCCGCCCGCGGCCGAAACCGCGGCCAGCGCCGCCGCAAGCGCACCCCTCCGCCACTGCGACATGATGAAGCCCTTCGGCAAGGCCCGATCCCCCGATGCTCGCCGAAGCTTGCCAAGCCGCGGCGCCGGGGGCAAGGGCGGAGCCGGCCGGCGCGCGCCGAATGTGTCCGCGGCAGGGCGGCCGGCGCCGGGGCACGCACAATAAACGGCCGCGCGGCTAACCTGGGGTAGCTTCCGCCGGCACACGCCGTGCAATCGTTTCCTCCCGTGACGCGCAAAATCGTCTCGACGGATCGATCTTCAAAGATTGGTTTTCAAAGAAATTTTTCGCCTCGCATAAGCGCGTCACGGCGCTTCGCCGCTCCGATCGATTGCTTCGTTCCGCTCCGCGTTGCGGGCGCCGCGCACGCGCGCGCCGCCCATCGAGGCGCGTTGCGTCAACGAGACAAACTCGAATTCCAGAATTGAGGAAACAAGATGCGCAAGCTTTCGCTGCTTCTCGCCTCGGCCGCCGGTCTCGCCCTCATAGCAGGCACGGCTGCCACGCCGGCCCTCGCCCAGATTCGCCTGGGCATCGATCTCGGCCCGCCCACCTACTACCGGCCCTACAACGGCTACAACAACGGCTACAATTCGCGGCCGTATTACGACCCCTACTACGGCACCTACCCGAACCAGGGTTACAACACGTACCCCTATCCGTCCTACAATCCGTATTACGGCCGGTATGACCGCTACAATTACCCCGGCTACTACGGGCGCTGACGCGCTCTCTTCGGGATCGGCTCGCATTGGGATTCGGCAAGGAGCGGCTCGCAAGAGCCGCCCCTTTGCTCTTTCCGGATGATGCCGCGCGAGGCGCGCCGCCGAAACTGTGACCTCGCGAAAAACGCAACGACGGGACGGCTGCACTGTCGGCCCGGTATCCGGCATAGGAAATCGTCATGGACAAGGATCGCATCAAAGGCTCGGCCAAGCAGCTCAAGGGCTCGGTCAAGGAAACCCTCGGCAAGGCCATGGGCGACCGCAAGCTCCAGATGGACGGCAAGGCCGACAAGGCCAAGGGCAAGCTGCAAAACGCCTTGGGCGGCCTCAAGGACGCGCTGCGCGGAAAATAACCGGCGCGAGCGCGGCACGAGCGCATGCCAAGCGCGGCAATATTGCGCGGCCAATCCGCCACGATGCGCGCCCGCGCGATCGGCCCCAATGCTGGACTCGGCTGGGGTGCGCGGCTAATGTCCGCCCCCTCGCGGGTCGCCCCTTGCACGGCCGCCTGCGAACGCCGATATCGTCGGCTTCCCGTCAAGGGACCAGAGTGCGCCCGTAGCTCAACTGGATAGAGCACCAGACTACGGATCTGGGGGTTAGGAGTTCGAATCTCTTCGGGCGCGCCATTTTTCACAGCAAATTCAAGAACGAATGCAATCGATCCTACTGGGGCCGCCGCGGCGCGTACGCCCAGGTAACACGCCGGTAACACGGCGTTGGTCCGGTGTCGGATAGTTGCCACGCCTCTCCGCTGTTCTCTCTTTTTTTTCTTAGAAAGAATAAGGAACCATCCAAGCCGTCCAAGCCATCCTGGATGCAGCAAATCAAAGGCTCGACGGATTGGACGCATCGAACGGAAAGCCATCCGAGCCATACTTAGATTTTAATTCGGCGCCCCGGGACGCAATGAATAACAAGATCAAGAACCGAAACCCCTCGTTTCCCGAACGCTCGTTCGACCCCCGCGCCTTCGGCACCGCATTGCATCCGGATCGCTGGGAGGACCCGTGAACCCGACGGCGACGGGCCGTCGCCAAGCCGGCGGAGCCGATTGACGTCGGCTAGACGCGCCCGTCGGCGCCCGCTCCGGTTGCTGTCCCGTTGGATAATGATCTCAAGCGCGACGCGCCGAGATCAGCCACGCCGCGCCGCGCTCGATCGTGCGCGGCCAGCATGATTCCGCCGCCGGCGTCAGCAGCGCGCGCTCCGTCAGGACCGCGTAGAGTTCCGCGCTTGCATGCAGGCCCGCCAGCGTGCGCGGCACGGTTCTGGCGATGCGATCCGCGAGAGCGTCAACGGCATCGCAGGCCTCCCCCGCACGGCGCACGGCGCGTGCTTCGGCTATTCTGGTAACGGGCACAGCCGGCGGGAGCGCGCGGCGCAGCTCGACGACGTTGCTGCCGAGGCCGTTCGCGATTTCCGCCGCCGCCTGCTCGTCGATCGCGGCATCCCACCGCGCCCACGCGGCCCGATAGTCGCGCATGAGTCTCAGGACCGGATCGGCCGCCAGGCCCGCTTGCGTCTCGTCCGCGAGGCCCGCGCTCGCGGCCGGCGGGAACTGCTCGATCGCCGTGCACGGCGGCGGGCGATTTGGCTTCATGATCGGCCCCTCCGGTTCATCGAGCGCCGATTCTGCCGCGCCGCGGCGCGCGTGTCAGTGGCGACTTCAGCTACTTTTGTAGCTGAATCCGCTACCTCTTGTAGCAGAACATAGCCGCCGGCGCCGCCGGCCTGGCGCGGCGGCGTGCCCTGAGCGGCCAGCGCGGGCACGGGCAGTTTCGGACACCGGGTCGGCGCCGCGCCGATCATGCAGGGGAATTGGCGCGCCATTGTTCTGGCGTCTTTTCTGCCGCGCCCGGCCGGGGGTTTGGCGAGCCGATCTGGCTGCACCGGGACGGGCGCATCCGCCAAGCCCGCGGGGCCGATGGGCGTCGGCTAGACGCGCCCGTCGGCGCCCGCTACGGTTGCTGTCCCGTCAGTTACGGAGCTTCGGCAATGCGCGCCCTGGCTGCAGCAGCCCTTGTCCTCATCGTCGGCGCCTCGGCTGGCGCGCAAGTGCCCGATGCCTTCAAGAAGTGCCGCGCCATCACGGACGCGTTGAAGCGCCTCGAGTGTTTCGACGCAGCAGCCACGCCGCCGCCGCCCCAAAAAACCGATGACCAAGCGAGCCCGGCTGGCAGCAAGGGCAAGTGGGAGGCGCAATCCAGCACGTCGAAGATCGACGACTCGACGAACGCCTACATCTTCCTCGAGTCCAACGAGCCGGTCCGCGCCCGCTCGATCTACACGCCGACGAACGCGCGGCTCGTGATCCGCTGCCAGGAAGGCAAGACCGGCCTCTATGTCATCGTCGGGGTGTTCCTGGGAAGCGAGAGCACCGGCGTCACCTATCGCCTCGACAAGGCGCCGGCCAAGAAGGAATGGTGGTCGATCTCGAATGATCACAAGGCCATTGGCCTTTGGGAGGGCGCCCGCACCTTGCCCTTCATCAAAGGCATGCTCGACAAGAAGGAAATGGTATTCAGCGTGACGCCTTATAGCGAGAGCACGGTGATCGTCACCTTTCCGATCGACGGTCTCGCCGAGGCGATAAAGCCGGTGGCGGCTGCCTGCAAATGGCCGACGCCCAAGGATGACGAGACGGCGCGAAAGCGCGCCGGCGCCGCCAAGAAGGCGGAGTGCGACCGGCTGCAGCGTGAGCGCAATCTCAAGCCGGACATGATGCGCGCCTACGGGTGCGAATGACGTTGCAGCTGCAGCGGCGCGAAGGCGCCGCGCGGGAGGTCGCCCATGAATGATCTCGTCTACGACCGGTTGATCACGGCGAGCCGGGTGGAGCCGCCACGGCCGCGCGGCTTCGCCGCCGCCCTTCCGGCCGAGGATGCCATCCTGCCGGGCGATATCGAGGGCGCGGCCGAGAGCCTCGCCGGTGTCGCGATGGTCATGGAATACACGGATTCAAAAGGCGCCGAATCGCGGCGGCGCATCGTGGTGCGCACCCTTGTGCAAAGCGGCGCCGGCCGCGTGGTGCTGCGCTGCTTCTGCTGCGAACGAAAGGCCATGCGCGATTTCCGCGTCGACCGCATCCGGGCGCTTTGGAGCATTACCACCGGCGAAGTGCGCACCGACATCGTGGCCACGCTCGGGGCGTTCGCCGTCACGCCGCCCGCGCTCCCCGAGCTGCAGGCGATCCGGCCGCTGGCGCCCGAGCTGACGCTCCTCGTGCACCTGGCGCGCGCGGACGGCGACTTTGAGCTCGAGGAGCGCGGCGCGATCGTCGACTTCATCGGAGATGCCGTCGCCGGAATCGACGCCGGCTCGCGCAAGATTGCCGATCACCTCGCCCGGCTCTATCCGACCGGGGACATGATGGCCGATGCCCTCGGCCTAGCCGTCCGCATGCCGCTGCCGCGGCGCCAGCGCCTCGAGCGACACGTCCGCGCCGTCGTCGACGCCGACGGCATCCTCGAAAACGAGGAGTTCGATGCGATCGAGGCGCTGCGCCAAGCTGCGCCGCGCGTTTTCGCGGCCGGAGCGATCGCCGCGGGTCGTTAGGTCCTAGAGTTCAGGCGCGCTGGGCACGCGGCGGCCTATATCCGGCCTGTGCCGGCAGTTTTGGACAGGGTCGATGCCGCGCCGATCATGCAGAGGAATTGGCGCGCCATTGTTCTAGCGCCTTTTCCGCCGCGCCCGACCGGTTGTCCAACCAAGCAGTGCCAATTGCGCGGGCGGCGGCATCGAAGGCGCGCTTGTGCTGGCCGCCGCAGAACGAGCGCGCGCCCTTCCGGCCGCGCCTCTTGGCCGACACCGCGGCCTCGCACCATGCGCAGCGACGTGTCATGACCGGGGCGGCGTGAAGGGGCGGCCGTCCGTCGTCACGTGGGAAATACGCGTGATGCGCTCGACGGGGAGCGGGTCGACGGGGGGCGGGCTCGCCGCGCGGGCGCGGAATACCGGCATTTCTCCGCCGGCCAGCCAAAACGCGACCCGTTCATGGATCTTGGCCTTGAGATCCCGGCGGTAGCGACGGCGCCCGATGCCGAGCCGGTCCATGGCACCAGCGAGCGCGTCCATCTCCGCTTGCGTCGGCTTTTGCAAGTTGGCGAGCGTATTGATCACGCTGTGGTAGACGCGCCGCGCCTCAGTGTCGTTCTTAAATTCGAGCGACGCCGCGATCGCGGCGCTGATCGCCAAGACCAGCGCCAACTCGCGGGCCTCGCGTTCGGGACCGGAAGAGCATCGCACCCCGCGTAATTTCTGCTTGAGCCGTTCTAGCCGGGACATGTCGTCTCGTTTGGCGGCGGTCCTCATCGGTCTCTCCTCTAGTTGCTGGAAAACGGGCGGAAGGTGCGCCGGACGCCAAACGGCGGGGCCGGGCGCATGAACGGTGCTGGGCAAAAAAACATCGCTGCGGACTCCTGGAAAATTTCTTCGACGATCTCCGTAGTCAGCGCGCCGGCCTTCTTTTATCGCGAAGGCGGTGCGCAAGCCCGTCACCAGGCGCAGCGCCGCTATCGAAACAAAAATCGAAACAAAAACCGGAAGACCCATAAAACCAGGAATCTCACGAATGCGCCGCGCCTTCGTTACCGCATTGCATCGGGATCGCTGGGAGGACCCGTTCAGCCTCTCGGGCATCAACGCCGCAGGGTCGACCGGCGCGATGCACTGATCGCTCCTCATGCCGCCACCAGTATTTTTCCGCGCTTCGCGCGCGCGGCGCGATCGGTGCCGGTGCGGAAGCGGTGCACGCGCTCGGCCAGGGCTTCGCTATCGCAGACGACTTCCGCCTCGAGCACGATGCGGCGGCAGTCCCAGGATTCGGCCTCGAGCACACAGCAGGTTTCACGCGCCGCGACCGCCGCCTTGAGCCATGCGGCGGGGTCGGCGACGAGCTGCACCGGCTCGCCCGCCTCGATTGCCCTCTCGGCGTAGGCCAAGCCCAGTATGCGTGCCTCGCCTTTGCGCCACAGCCAATGATCGGGCCGTAACTCGAATTGCGCTCGCCGCGCCGGCCCGCCTTCGCGTCCGGCCGCACCCGCGATCGGCCAAACGAGCAGCGCCAGGAGGTCGACGAGCGCGCCATGCTCCATGACCGGCACGATGATCGCCGGGAACCCGACGCCGAGGCCGCGATCGTCGCCGGCGACCGGGAAGGCGAGTTCCGTCGGCGCGTAGCCGCGCCCTTCCGGCGCTCCTCGATCCTCCCACACGCGCGCCACGCCGATCGGCGGGTCGAAGGGTAGAGCGTCCGCCGAGGCGCCCAGCAGCGTGGCGACGAAGCCGCGCCTGGCTTCGATCCGCTGCCAAACCGCCTCGTCGTCGTCGCCCTCCGCGACGCGGGTCGCGCTGCGAAATAGATCAACGGCGGCGGGCGCCGGCACGCCCGGAAAGCCAGCCAAAGCGTGGTGCAGGATCGCTTCCTCGGCGAGCCACCCGGTCACGCGCGCGCCGAGGCCGCCGGTCGGCGACCATTCCTTCAGGCTCGCGAGATAGATTTCGGCCAGAGGCCGGCAGCGCCGAGTCTCATCGGCGCGCGCGGCGGCCGCGGCGCGGGCGATGCCGGCCGTCCACTGGTCGAGCACGTTTTCGAGGGCTGCGATCATCGGTGCCACGCGCTGTGCGACCGCCCGTCGCGGCGGAAGGGCGGCGGTTGACACCGCCGCCCTCGCTCGAGGGTCAAAATTGCCGGCGGGCGGCGCTGCCGTCGGCGCGTTCGGCTTCACGGCGCTCGTAGTCGCGCAAGCAGAAACCGGGATTGAAGACACGCGGCGCTTGCGCACGGATCTCGGCGGGCTTCTTCAGCCTTTCGCGAGGCCCCATTCCCCGCCCAATGATCTCGTCTAGCCGGCGGTTGGCGGCCCTCAGTTTTTCGTCGAGTCCCGCAATCTCGCGCTTCGCTTCCTCTTGTTCCGCGTCCAGCGCGTCGAGTTCGGACCGCGCGACGACGGCGGCCGTTTCGGCCTGGCTTGCCGACCGGGCGTTCGAAATGTCGCTGTCGACGGCGGCGGGCTCGAAGTTCAACATCTGCGCGGCATCGTCCAACTTCTTCATATCGTCGGCGGTCGCCGTGCCTGCGGCGCATGCCTTGACGAGCTCCACGTAGCCTGCCGCCGCCAACACGGCTGTCGGGAAGGCGAGCAGAGATTGCCGATAGGCGGTCAGCGAAGTCGTTTTCGTCGTGGTCATTGAAATCTCCATTCGATCACTGGGAAGAGGCGGATTTCGGGAGAAAGCGGGGTCACGCCGACCGCCTCTTGCGCGGCACAGCCCCGTTTGACGTTTCGATCTCCGGGCAGTGGGCGGCGGCTGTCCGAACCAAGGCATTGCCGCCGCCCACCCCCAGCGCCCGCTGCCATATCCGACGACGGCAGCGAGTCCCGCAGATCGTCACCCGCCGACCCGCGGACCGCCGCGCGCGTGTCCGGCGCGCGTGGCGATTTCGTTCGGTATTCGCGCCCGGCGCCCTCACAAGGCGCCGGGCGCGTCTTCGCCGCGGCGCGCAATCGCCACGGCGAGGTTTCTTCGCGAGTGACAGGCGATCGACTACGCATCGCCGCTGCCCTCGCCGGCCGCCGGCGGAAGGATGTCCCACCGGTTGCCGTTCGATTGGAAATGCTCGACCGTGAAGCCATGCGCGCGCAGCAGGCCGGCGACGCGCATCAAGGCCATGCCGAGCTTCTGCGCCGAGGAAGGCCATTGCCGGCTGTGCCGCACGCGGTCGGAAACGATTGCGTCGAGTTCCGGCAGCAATTGGCTCGCCGATAGGCCCTTCACCGGCCTGCGGTGATCGAGCACGTAGCTCCGGATCGCCGACGCCACCGGATCGTTCTCGATGCCCACGTCGACGACGACGCGGCGGTTGGCGCGATAGGCGTCGATCACCGCGCCGCGCTCGAAGCCGAGGCCCCGCTCCGCCGCCGTGCCCCAATGGCAGAACTCCGCCATGCGCTCGTAGCCGCCCGGTACCGTGGTCTTGGGCTCGTCGGCCAGCGCACCGGCGGCGCCGTCGAGCAGCGCCCCGAGGATCTCGGGCCAGGCCGCGAGGAAGCGGGCGGCGACGATCGAGTCGCGCTGGCGTTCCGCGCGCGCGATCGGCGCCATGTTGATGGTGATCGAGCGGTCCGCGAGATCGGCGCGGCCGAGCGCGGCGGCGATGCCGTTCAGCATGATCGGCCGCGCGCCGGCGACGATGAACTCCTCGCCGTCGGTATGCAGCTCGCGGGTGCCGAAGCCTTCGCCGTAGGCCAGGCGGCACAGCGCGTCCGACATCTCGCCGTCGATCGAGGAGAGGTTGTCGAAGCTGAGAATGTGAGCGTTTCGGCTGGCGATCGCGAGACTCCGCTCGTCCGCCGGCGGCGATCGCGTGCCGGCATGGCGCGGATCGGTGCAGTTGCGCGCCGCGCGCGCCGCGCTCGTCTTGGCCGAGCCCGATTCGCCGCCGAAGACCAGGACCGGATAGGGCGGCACGCCGAGCAGCGTGTAGACCAGCCACGCGACCGCGAGCTGGAAATCCGCTTCGCTCTTGGTGCGGATAAACGGGCGGAGGAGAGAGACCGAGCCGCCCCGCTCCGGATCCGGCAGCGGGCGCGTCGTCCGCGGGCGTAGGAACTTGACCGGCGGATTCTCGACGACGCGCCACGCATGGGGCGCGATCTCCACCGCCCGCCGCGCTTCGTCGCCGAGATCGAGATAGCGAAGCCCGCCGCACACCGCGACGCGAATGAACGTCTCGTAGTGGGGCCCGCGCTGGGCGAGCGCTTCGCAGTGGCGCAGCGCGTCTTCGACCGCCTGGGCGCCGGGCGGGTGCTTGGCGCGGTCGAAAAAGCGGAGCTGCAGCCAGTTCTTGAATGGGCTTCCACCCTTGGCGCGGATCGACCAGTTCTCGGCGTGGCCATCGGTGTGCAGCGTGACGTAGGCGCCGCCGAGATCGTCGTGCCAGAATTCAGCGTCCCCGAGCAGCGCCGCGATCTCGCTCCGCTGCCGCGGCTTGCCCTCGCCTTTCGAGTCGCCGCCCTCGCCTTTCTTCCGGCGAGGGCCCGGCCGGAATTCGACGACATTGCGGGGCGCGGCCAAATCATGCCCCGCCGCCGGGCGGCGGCTCGCCCGGCGCCGGCGGCACGTAGGGGCCGCGGTTGTGGCACGTGCCGATCAAATACGCCGCGACGCTTTCCCAATCGATCGTGTCGGTTTGCTCGTCGCCCCAAGAATCGAAGTACCAAAACATGGCGCCGGCGGAGAGGGCGAGGAGGCACGGCGCGGTGTGATCGCGGGCATGAAGGGCGAAGATGCGGCCATCGATGCGGCGCCTATAAAAATAATCGAAGCCGCAGTAGCCGAGGCAGTCGATCGGGTCCTGGTCGTCGTCGGACGCTGCGCGTGGCGGCCGCACATTCGCGCCGGTGCTTGAATTTTGTGCCATGGAATGCCTCACCGCCGCGGGGCGCGCGAGTCGCCCCGCGAACCGCGCGCCCAGGCGACGAAAGTTTCCACTTCGCCGAACTCGTTCTGCAGCGCCGGTGAAGCGGCGAACATCTCGCGCGCCGCGTCGTCGGTGGCGGGAATGGACTTGTCGAGATCTGCCGCCACGGGGACCCGATAAATCTTGGCAACGCCGCCGCGGACTGCCCGGCAATATGCAACGTAAAATCCGACACCCCCCGACCCGAATTCCGACTGCAGTGCCGGCGAAGCGGCGAACAGGCCGCGCGCCGCGTCGTCGTCGGCAGGAACCGCCTCGCCGGCCTGGCCTGTGCCGATCGGTGCGGCAGGCGAGGTTCGCCGCGCGAGCCAGGCGAGGTAGGTTTCGAAGTTGCCGAATTCGCGCTGCAATTTTGGGTTTATTTCAAACCTGGTTTTATGAATCGCATCGAGCTCGGGAACGCGGGGGATAGGACCGGGCATGGCTACACCTCGTGAGATGTTGGAATATTGCGTGCCGCGCTTGTCGTCATGTCGGCGGCACCGAAGAGGCGGGGGTTGCTCGCTTCCAAGCGCTCGAGTGCTTGCGCGACTTGCGCGAGCTCGCGCAGTTCGCGCGCTAAGATCGCCTGCTCCAGCTCCAGCCGGGCAGCAGGGTTGAGGATCGCCGACACCTGGTCGTCGGTCAGGGGGCAGTCGGGTGGCAGCTTTTGCGCGGCGTGCTGGAGCTCGGCGATTCCGCCGAGTATTTTCGCGCGCCGTAACGTCAGCTCGGACAGCTTTGGGGCGGCCTCGGCGCATTGCTGCGATAAGCGTTGCCGCGTCTGAAGGACGACCAGGTCCTCGACCGCCATTGCCCACGGAACGCCGATCGCGGCGGCGGCGGCGTAAAGAACGGCAATCGCCGCCGGCCCGCCGTCGCCGAGCCGCCTATAAAGGGCACCGCGGTACTGCATAATCCGCGCCGCACGAACGGCCGGCTCCCTTTCGCTTCGTGCGGCCGCGAGGGTGAGGATTTCAGCCATTGGCGAGGAGCCTTTGGAGTCGCGAGTTTAGCAATGCGATTTCGCGAGCTTGGTCTTCGGTGACGGCACGAAGGGCGGCCTGGCCACTCACGATTTGCGCGAGATAGCGGACCTGCTCGCCGCCGGCGGCGTTGATCGCGGCCACCACGGCATTGTTCCCCATGTCCACCAGCGGGCCGACGACGTTCCTCACCAGGTCGAGGTCGGACTGGAAGCCCGCGCTCGACGCGTAGGCGCCGCGCGACAGCGTCACCAGCGAGCGGCCGAGCTCCTCGATCCGCCCCGTGTCGCCCTGCGCGGCCGCGGCCATGAACGAGGCGCGCGTGCCCTCGATGCTCGCCAGCGGTGCTGCGCCCGAGAGCCCGCCGAAGGCGAGCTCGTCGTAGAATTTCCGGAGGCTCGACTGCGACGCGCCCGACGCGGCCTCGAGCACCTTCTGGCGCTCGATGCCGTTCAGGCGTTCGACCGCGACCAGGTCGGCCCCGGCCTCGCGGGCCTCGTCGAGCCGCCGCGCGGCCGCCTTCTCGTAGTCGGCCAGCGCCGCCACGACCGGATCGACGAGCGCCAGGATCTGCTGCGCGATGCCGGCGTCGAAGCCCCGGCGGAGTTCCTCCGTCGCCGCGGCCTCGGCCGCCGCGATGCGCGCCTCGGTGAGGCCGAGGGCTTCGGCGCTCTCGCGTAAGACCTTGAAATTGGCGCCGAGGGCGGCCAGCGCCTTGGCGGTCTCGGTGATCTCCTCGGGCTTGGCCGAAAAATCGAGCAGCTGGTCCACGAGCTTGGGCAGCGCCGAATCCGCTTCGGCGACGAAGCCGAGCTGCCGGGCCTTGTCGGCGAAGTCGGCGATCGCCTTCACCTGGGCGCGCGCGGCGTCGCGCGCCGCCACCTCGACCTGTTTCAGCGCGTTGCCGGTGGCGTCGATGCCGTCGACGATGTCGCCGATGGTGCGGGCGAACTCGATGTCAGCGAGCAGGCCCTCGAGGTCGGACGCAACGCTGTTCGCGATCGCCTTGGCCGTGGCCTCGCCAATGCCGTCGAAGAAGAAGTCGCCGCGCTTCAGGAGCGCGAACAGGCCGCCGCGGATGACCGCCTCGGCGTCGGTGCCGCCGGCCAGGCCGCCGCCCATGAAGCCGATCGAGAAGCCGGACGGCGTCACGGCGGCGGTGGTGCCGCCGACGCGGGCGCCGGCGAAGCCGAGCGTCTCGACCATGCGGTTGATGGCCACGACCAGCGCGTCGCCGAACTGGCGCGCGGCGCCGGCGTTGCCGCCATTGTCGGACCCGACGCCGGCATTGTAGGCGAGGCCGTTGGCGCTGCTCAGGAGCGAATTGGCGTTGGGCCCGACCGACGGCTTGTTGTTGCCGAACAGGCCGCCGAAGATCGAGCCGAGCAGGCCGACCGCGGGGCCGAGCAGCCCCGCGAAGGGGCCGAGGAACCCCGCGACCGACGGGATCGCCGCCAGCACGCCGCCGCCGAGCCCGCCTAGCGTGCCGCCGATCTGCGAGCCCTGCGCCCCGAAGGTGCCGGGGAAGAGACCGGAGAGAATGGAGCCGACGCCGAAACCCTGGGCGGCGGCGCCGAGGCCGGATTGCAGAAGACTGGCCTGCTGCGTGACGATCGGCGTGGCACTGCCCGCGCCCTTTCGGCCCAGTTCCATGGCGCCGCTCGGGAAGAGCGGCAGGCCGAAGACCGAAGCGCCGCCGGAGAAACTGCTGCCGAGGTTGTAGAGCGGGGAATTTTTCGAGCCCGCCAGCGCGGTGGCGAGGCCGAGGCCGGAAAGCAGCGGATTGAAGAACTGCTGGTTGGCCATGCCGCCGGCGAGACGGAACGCCGCGCTCTCGATGCCGGCGCGGTCGAACTTGAATCCGTTCGAGAGCGCGTCGCCGAGCATCGAGGCGAGATCGTCGCCGAATTTCTGCCAGGGCTTCAAGGCCTCCTTGGCGGCTTGTTCGCTCGCCTTCACCATCTCGGCCGCCGCCTTGACGGCGGTGTCGCGCGCGATGGCTTCGATCTCGCCCTGGTGCCGTTGCGCGGCCGCCGTGGCCCCGCGGCCGTATTCGTCGTCGGCGATCTTCTTCTCGTCGAGCAGCTTCCGGTACTTCTCCAGTTCCTGCTCGAGCCGGATACCGGCCTCTTCCGCCTTGCTCGCGGTCAGCTTCCGGGCCGCCTCCTCCTCGAGGCGCTCGATGTCTTCGAGGATACGCTTGTGCTCGGAGATCGCCGAAGTGTTGATCGGCGTGGGCGGCGTGTTGGGGTTGATCGTGAGCTTGCCGGTCGCTATGCGGATGAGCGCGTCGTCGTATTGACCGAGCAGGCCGAGCGCCTCGCCGCGCGCCAGGCGCAGCGCCTCGGTCACCTTGAGCGTGGCCTTGTAGACGCCCGTATTCTCCGGGTTGCCGAGAATGTCGGGCGCGAACAGCGCGTTGAGCTTTTCCTGCTCGCGCTGAACGGCCTCGAGCTTGGCGATCTGCACGTCCAGCTGCTCGACGCGGTTCTGCGTCTCGGCGCGTGCGTTGTCGCGCGCCCGGTCCACGTCGACGGCGATCTGGCCGAGCACGCCGCGGACCTTCTCGAGGGTCTTGGCGATGGCCTCCTGCGCTTCCGCCAGTTCGCGCGAATCGCGCGAGAAACCCTTGAACTCGCCGGAGGCGAAGGCGACCGCCAGCGCGAGGCCGCCGACGAGGGCGATGCTGCCGAGCGGCCCGCCCATCGTACCGACCATCGCGAGCATGGCGGCCTTCAGGCCGTCGACCGACACCTCGCCGGTCGCCGCCTGGCGGCCGAGATGTTGCGCGGCCGTGGCGAAGTCCCTGAACCCCTTGGTCGCCGGCCCCGCTGCGGCGCCGGTGTCGGCGAGGCGCTTGCTCGCCTGCGCGGCGGCGCTCTCGAGCCGCTTCAGCGAGCGCTCGCCGTCGGCGCCGACCTGGCGCAGGCTTTCCTTGGCCTTCTCGACGTCCTCGATCGTTAGCTTGATGAAAATCGCGCGACGGTCGGCCATAAGCGGATTCCCTAGGAAAACTCTTCGACGATGACCGCGCCGTCGCCGCCGTCCGCGGCGCCGCTCTCGAGCCGCTTCAGCGAGCGTTGGCCGTCGGCGGGCGGCGGGCGGCGGTCCAGTCCCGGCCACGGCGGCGGCAATTTCCCGTCATCGCCCGGAGCGAATTGCAGCGTCACACGTCCGTTCTTGAAGGAGACCGATGTGTACGAAAGGCCTCTCCGGCGCGGCGCCGGCTTTTCGTGCGCGATCATGGCTGACGTGTCGCGACCGCCCGTCGCGGTCGTGGCGCTGGCGCGAGGGCGTTTTGTCATCGTTCACTCCCTGCCCACGGCGAAGCGAAGTTTCTTCGCCTCGAGGGCGGTCAATCGATGTCGGGGGCTTCGCGCGCGCATCGCGTACAGACCGGGCGCGGCCCGCCGCGGCGCTAGGCGGCCGACTTGCTGCCGACCATGTTGGCGGCGACGTAGGCCCGGAGATCGGAGAGCCGGTAGCGGACGCTACGGCCGAATTTGACGAACGGAATGCGCGGGGTCGGCCGGAGCCGGTCCTGTTCGAAGAATGACGGCGAAAGGCCGAACACTTCACAGGCGAATTGCTGCGGCACCAGACGCTCGAGGGCATCGCCCTCGCCAAGCGGTTCGCCGATCTCCGCCGGAGCGCGACCCCCTCCGTTCACGACGGCAAGGGCGGCCATGGCATTCAAAGTGCGAGGCGACATGACAAGCAACTCCCGATGACAGGAGCCGCTCCGATACGCGAAGCGTTCGCTTACTCAAAATTAGATCGGTGCCGGATTAATCCGATTTCTTATCCGTTTTCTTTGGGCGACCGCGCTTTCCTGTGCGCGGGTACCTCTGCAGATGCCGAACCACCGTCGCAACATTCACAATGAGCCCCAATGACTCGATCAACTCGTTCGCTATCCACTCCTCGGTGTGCGTTTCGCGCCATGCGTCCAGCTGTCGGCTATTTTTATCGATCCATTTTTGGATTGCGGGCTTCGCTTTGGGTGGTCGAACCAGCGTCGATCGCCCCTGTGAAATAGTCGGCGCAGCGACAGATGGTTGCGCGCACGCAGCTTCGACTTCCTCGCGCGTGTGAACTTGAACCTCGTAAATCCGGTCCCGGGCCAATTCATCGATGCGGGTCTGCCGAGCCTGCGGGGTCGCGCCGTGCCGACGGAGGGGGCCCCGGCCGCCGCGCCGGTGCAGCTCCGAGCAGCCGAACACCGGCGTGTAGTGGCGAAAAATCGATGCCGACAACATACGGCGTTCGGCCAGCGGATCTCTCACGAGCCCGGAAACGTACAAATCCTCATCATCAAAAAGAAAGAAAAAAAATTGCAATATAAAGGGTGAGTGCGCGTTGAGATCGTGCTCGTACGGGATGTACTTGGCCGGCCAGCTGCCGTCGGCCCCCGCGGCGGCACGCGCCTTCGCGGAAATAACCTCCGCAAGCGCGAGTCGGCATTGGGGCGCGATGAACTTGCGCAGCGCGGTCCAGAGATCGATGCCGTCCGGGGGCACCCTCTGCTGATCCGCGCGCTTGCGCGGTGAAAAGTTACTCGTCATCGCGGTGCACCCTTCACGCGGTGCCTCACCTGGGAAAGTCGGGCGGCGGGCGGGGCGTGAGAGACCCCGCTTTCGGCGGCCAAACCTAGCCGCGCCGATGCGGATACTAGGATGCCGTCTTGAGGCCTTCGAGACCCTCGCGAACCTGAAGATCGATCGACGGGCCGTCGCCCGCGGCGGACGTGCCGGCGGCGGCGCGCATCTCCTCGAGCAGCGCCGCCATCAGGAGCACGCCCATCGCCGCCTTGGGCCCGCTATCGGCGCTCCCGGCGCGTACGCAATCGAGCTCGTCCGCGTCGGCGTTCAAGAGCCACGCGACGATCTCGGCCTTCGCGAACAGGCCGCGTGCCGAGCGCGACGGCGCCTTCAACGCCGCGCGTAGGATAGTGCCCTCGCGGCGATCGAGCGTGGCCGCGCGAGCCGCCCATTGTGCTGGCGTCGGATACGCGGTGCGAACGCGTGCGACCGCCGCCGCGTAGGCCTCGAGCGCCCACTGCATGTTGGCGATTTCGTCATTGGTCCAGCCATGGGGCCCCGGCGCCGTCTCGGCCAAACGCTCCCGGGCACGATCGATGCCACGGTACTCGGAAATCAGCGGGCGCAGCAGCGGCGGGATTTCGACGGCGCGCTGAGCCGCGGCGCATGCGTCCTCTTCGTTGGCGATGGCACACTTGGCGACCGCGATTTCCGCCAGCTCCCGCTTGAAAGCCACGAGCGCCTCGTCGGCGGTGGCCATCGGCGGCGCGGCGCGGCTCCCCCGCCGGCGCGCGGGCGGAGACGGCGGACGGTGCGGCATCGAGGGCGGCGTGGCCCTGGCCTCGAGGGCCGGCGGGCGGGCCGCAGGGCCGGTGATGGTGCCTAAGGGCATTCCCGTTTGGGCTTGCATGGGGCATTCTCGCGTTGCACGAAGCCGGCAGCCGGCCGGCACGGCGGTTTCACGCGGCGCGGATTGCTTCCCGGCAAACGCCCGTGATACCTTTTGGATAGGTTAAAGAATGAGCCATAAAGGGTCAATAATGCTCTTGGGGTGTCAAATCCGGGCCGCGAGGGGACTTCTGGACCTCTCGCAAATCGAGCTGGCGAAGATTTCCCGCATTTCGCTGCCGACGATCAAGCGGATCGAGAACCAAGACGGGCCGCTTGCCGGCAGGCCGAAGACGATCGAAGCGCTGCACCGAGCGTTGCAGCGCAAGGGCATCGATTTCATCCCCGAAGGTACCGGCGGTGCCGGCGTGCGGCTCGCGAAGCCGCAGCGGCGCGGGCGCGCCTAGCGGATCGGGCTTTCGTCGGCCTTTGCCCCGCCCGCCGGCCCGTGTCGCGCGAGCGCAAACAAGCGCCGTGACGCCGCAGGCCGCGATCCCCGAAGGCGCCGCCGCCGCTATTCCCTTGCCGCCCGCAAGACCGTCGCCGCCGGCGGCGCCGCCGCCGCCCGTCGCGCCCGGATGGCGCGGATGGCTCGCCGAGGCAGGCCATCCGCTCGACTCCGCCGGGATTGCCGAGGCGGCGGATGGCTGGATGGCTTGGATGGCTTTCCCCCTATCCTGTCTTGCCGCCCGCAAGAACGCCGCCGGCGGGGACGCCGCGACCGCCCGTCGGGGCGGATGGCGCGGATGGCTCGCAGAGGCATGCCATCCCCTCGACTCCGCCGGGATTGCCGGGGCGGCGGATGGCTGGATGGCTTGGATGGCTTTTCCCCTAGGCTGTCTTTCGGAAATCGGGAGTGCCGCCGGGGGCTCCGCGCGACCGCCCGTCACAACGGGCGGAGGGGCTGACGGCGGAGCCGCCCCCCTGCAGCTCGCGTAGCCTGTGGAAAGGAGAAAGCGAACGCCGTTTGCCCAATTTCGGCTGGACTTGATTGATCGATTGACGCAGCGTGATCTCGACGCCGAGGCAGTTGTCGAGGGCTTCCCATGGAAACTTGGAACGATGCGAAGGTATCTCTCACCACTCGGATCCATGCGTTCATCAAGCACTATGAGCACGTGAGCTTTCCCGAACTCTCGGAGCGCGTCCTCGGCTTTAACGGCAATCGTTCGATAAGCCTTCTCCACAATCTGCTGCTTTGGGCCAGCGTCAGCCAGGAGGCGATCGACGCCCTCCAAACGCTGTTGAGTGAAGGCCGCATTCATATCTGGCCGGCGGAAAATTCGCCGGCGCTGCTGGGCGGCGGGCTTTTGCTTCCCGTCGCGCGGCGCCTGCGCCCTTACGCGAAGCCGCGATGGCTGCCGGTCACGCTCGATTGTCGACCCCCGCCGGCGAAGGTGAGGCGAGAGCGGATCGCGCCGCTCGAATTCAGATCGCTTCCAGCTTAGGTACTGGCCGCCGATTCTCGAGTCGCACGCCCGCGAAGAACGCTCTCGCGACCGCCCGTCGCGCGTATTCCCGGCGGAGCCAATCAGAGCTCTACGCGAGAGCAGCGGGGACGGCCGTTTCCCCTACGCCGTCTTGAGAAGCTGCGACGTCGTCGGTTCGGCATCCGCTCTTGGAGTCGACGCGGTCACGACGATTCCCATGGCGCCGGCGATGCGGCGGCCGATCGTTTCGGCGGCCTGCTGCACCGGATCGGCCGCGAGGTGCGCGTAGCGCGCCGTCGTCGATACGTTGCGGTGGCCGAGCAGCTTCCCGAGCAGGAACATCGAATGATCGGCGGCGCCCATGCTCGCGAAGGTGTGCCGGAGATCGTGCAGCCGCACGTCGGGCAGCGCGGCGCGCCGGCGGATGCTGCTCCAGGCGCTCTTGAGCCCGGGCAGGTGTCCCTCCCCGCCTTCGCCCGGGAGAATGTAGTCGCTGGCCTTCGGCTTCCGCTCTCCGAGGAGGACGCCCAGCACGGCGCGCGCCGGCGCGTTGAGATAGACCGACTTCGGCCCGGTCTTGCTTTCGGCCAGGCGCGCGACGCCGCGCTCGAGATCGACCTGGCCCCAGCGAAGCGTCAGGATCTCCGAGACACGGCATCCCGTGAAGAGAAGAAGGCGAATGGCGGCGCGGGCCGATGCGGACACGCCGCCTTTCTTGGCGCCGGCGTCGGCGAGCGCCGCGGCGACGCGTTGCAGCTCGTCGAGCGAGAGGAATCGCTCGCGGGGCCGCTCCGGATATTTGCGCGCGTTGCGGCACGGATTGGATGCGGGCGGCCTCAGGCCCCAGCGTTCCGCGAGGGTGAACATGGTCTTGAGCAAGGCCAGCGTGCGATTCGCGGCCGCAACGCCGCCGCGCACGATCCGGCGCCCGTGCTTCACCGTTTTCTCGTTCCGCGCCGTCTTGCCGTCCCGGATGGCGTTGATCGCCGCGTCGACATCGGCGCACGTCACCGCCGTGACCTTCAACGAGCCGAGCAGCGGGCGGACATGGTTGCGCATGTTGCGCTCGTCCTCCTCGACGCTCCGCGCCCGCTTGTGCGGCCGTGCGTGCAGCTCGAGAAATCGATCGCAAAGCGCGCTCACCGTCGGCGCCAGGCGGGACGCGAGCTTCTCGCCGGCGGGATCCACGCCTTTGACGGCGAGGAGGTGCGCTTCGCGGGCCTGACGGCGCGCCTCCTTGCAATCGATCGCGCCGTGAAGGCCGAGAGTCAGCGTCCGCCGCCGGCCCGCACGGCCGCCGCCGACGCGATAGACCAGCATGTAGGTGCGCCGGCCGCCGGGATGAATGCGAACGCCGAAGCCGGGAACCAGGCCGTCCCAGATCACCCGCTCGCGATCGCCGAGCTGCGCCGTCGCGACCTTGCTGTTCGTGAGGCCGACCATGCCGGCGCCTTTCAGGTGTCACCCAGATGGCACGCGCTAACATACCCCGTGAAATTGCGTCAAACCCGAACTGCGCTAAGTGCCTTGAAATATCGAGCTTTGTAGGCTGGGCACAACTCCACGAAACACAAGATGTAGATAATGCCGACACTACGGATCTGGGGGTTAGGAGTTCGAATCTCTTCGGGCGCGCCATTTTTCCGCCGGGCCGCGGCAGGGCCGGAATTTTGCCGACGATTTCGACATCGCGTTCGTTCGCGCCAGCGGCGGCGCGCGCCGGTCACCCCGAACCCCACGCATGCTCCGGATAATACCGCCGCATCATGCGCGCCGCGTAGGCGACGAGGGTGGGAAAGCTTTCGGCCTTGCGGCGCTGGGGCGATTCGAAGAACGGCGTGAGTGCCGCGGCGAGGGTGGCGAAGGCGATGGCGTCGACGCCCACGGGCTCGTCGCCGAAGAGAAACGGCTTGGCGCCGAGCAGCGCCGCCAGCGCTTCCAGCGAACGCGCCGCCAGCGCCACGATCTCGTCGTCCGCATGGCGGCCGATGCCGACGGCGCGGAGATTGGCGGCGATGCCGGCCTGGATCTCGGCCTTGAGCTTCGCCCGGTCCGCGGCCGGCGCCGCATCGAACCAGCGCGCCGGGCCCTTCTCGAAATTCGCCGGGATGATCCAGCGCGCGTGCGTATTCGTCCAGGCGTAGTGGTTCTCGAGCATGCGCTCGATGGCCCAGGCCTGCGCCCGCTCCAGCGCGCCGAGGCCGGCATCGAGATCGACGCCGTATTTCCGCTCGAGATGGGCGCGGATGAAGGTGCTGTCGGCGATCCTTTCGCCGGCATCGTCGATGAACGGCACCTGGCCCTTGGGCGAATCCTTGGGCGAGCCGAATTCCTTGCGGTAGGCCAGGCCCGCCATCTTGAGCTGAACTTCCGTCTTGGTGACGTAGGGGCTGACCTCGGGCAGGCCGAAGCCCGCGCCGCCGCCGTAGAGCACGATCATTCGGTTTCTCCCTCGCGCATTCGTCCGGTCGCGGCCGAGCCCGGGCTGGCGCCTCGGCCGGTGCCGATCCTACAATCACTCCCGGGCTCGCGGCAGTCTGCGTCCGCCGCGGTCCGCGACGGATTTTTTCGGGACCGCCATGGCCACTTCAGCGCCGCAAGCGCCGCTCTACATCCGCATGGACGCGCGCGACAACGTCGCCATCGTCGCGAACGATGGCGGCTTGCCGGCGGGCGCGAAATTTCCGTGCGGCCTGGCGCTCCGCGAGCGCGTGCCGCAAGGCCACAAGGTGGCGCTGGCCGATATTGCCGCCGGCGCGCCCGTGATCCGCTACGGCGTCGCCATCGGCCACGCGGCGCGCGACATCGCCGCCGGCGCTTGGGTGAACGAGGCGCTGTTGCGCATGCCGGCAGCACCCGCGCTGACCGATCTTCCGATCGCCACGCGCTGGCCCCAGCCGCTGCCGCCACTCGAGGGCTACACCTTCGAGGGCTTCCGCAACGCCGACGGCTCAGTGGGCAGCCGCAACATCCTGGCGATCACCACCACCGTGCAATGCGTTTCCGGCGTGGTCAATTTCGCCGTCAAGCGCATCAAGGCCGAGCTGCTGCCGCGTTTTCCCAACGTCGACGACGTGATCGGCCTCGAACATTCCTATGGTTGCGGCGTCGCCATCGACGCGCCCGATGCCGGCATTCCGATCCGCACCTTGCGCAACATCAGCCTCAATCCGAATTTCGCCGGCACGGCGATGGTGGTCGGGCTCGGCTGCGAGAAGCTGCAGCCCGCGCGGCTGCTGCCGCCCGGCACGTTTCCCGGCAACGGCGCCGGCGCCAACGGCTACGGGCTGGTGACGCTCCAGGACGAGGCCCATGTCGGTTTCGAGTCCATGATCGCATCGATCATGACGATGGCGGAAGCGCACCTCGCCATGCTCGATGCGCGCCGGCGCGAGACTTGCCCCGCTTCGGACCTGGTGGTGGGCGTGCAGTGCGGCGGCAGCGACGCCTTTTCGGGTGTGACCGCCAACCCCGCGGTGGGTTTCGCCACCGACCTTCTGGTGCGCGCGGGTGCGACGGTGATGTTCTCGGAAACCACCGAGGTGCGCGACGCCATCGACCAGCTGACCGCGCGCGCGGCCACGCCCGAGGTGGCGGCGGCGATGATCCGCGAGATGGACTGGTACGACCGCTACCTCGCCCGAGGCCAGGCCGACCGCAGCGCCAACACCACGCCCGGCAACAAGCAGGGCGGCCTTTCCAACATCGTGGAGAAGGCGATGGGCTCGATCGTGAAATCCGGCAGCGCGCCGATTTCCGGCGTGGTGCCGCCGGGCGAGCGCGCGCGGCGGAAGGGCCTGCTCTACGCCGCGACGCCGGCCAGCGATTTCATTTGCGGCACCTTGCAGGTCGCGGCGGGCATGAACCTCCACGTCTTCACCACCGGCCGCGGCACGCCCTATGGGCTGGCGGAAGTGCCGGTGATCAAGGTGGCGACGCGCAGCGAGCTGGCGCGCCGCTGGCACGACCTCATGGATCTCGACGCGGGACGGATCGCCACCGGCGAGGCGACGATCGCCGAGATGGGCTGGGAATTGTTCCGCCTGATGCTCGAGGTTGCGAGCGGACGCAAGAAAACCTGGGCGGAACACTGGCAGCTTCACAACGCGCTGACTCTGTTCAACCCGGCGCCGGTGACCTGAGCCGGCGCGATGGGAGCAAATAATCCGGCGGGCCGGGGCGCGCCGCGCCTCGGCATCGACCTCGGCGGCACCAAGATCGAAATCGTGGCGCTGGCCGGCGGCGGCGGTGGCAAGCGCGAAGCGGGCGGCGAACCCGAATTGCTCCGCCGGCGCATCCCGGCGCCGCAAGGCGACTATGCGGCGACGCTGGCGGCGATCGTGGCGCTGGTGGACGCGGCCGAAGCCGAGCTCGGCGCGCGCGGCACGCTCGGCATCGGCATTCCCGGCTCGATCTCGCCCGCGACCGGCCTGGTGCGCGGCGCCAATTCCACCTGGATCAACGGCAAGCCGCTCCAGGCCGATCTCGCGGCGCTGCTCGCGCGGCCGGTGCGCGTCGCCAACGACGCCAATTGCTTCGCCCTTTCCGAAGCCACCGACGGCGCCGCGGCGGGTGCCACCGCGGTCTTCGGCGTGATCCTCGGCACCGGCGTGGGCGGCGGGCTCGTGATCGGCGGCCGGATCGTGACCGGCGCCAACGGCATCGCCGGCGAATGGGGCCATGTGCCTCTGCCCGGCCGCGGCGACGGCCCGCCGCGCGCCTGCTGGTGCGGACGCATCGACTGCATCGAAACCTTCCTCGCGGGCCCGGCGCTCGAGCGCGAATACAGGGCGGCCACGGGAGCCCCGGCGGCGGCGGCGGAAATCGCGGTTCGGGCGGAGTCGGGGGGCGATGCCGGCGCATCGGCGGCCATGGCGCGCTACGCCGAGCGCCTCGCCCGCGCCCTCGCCATGATCATCAACATCGCCGATCCCGAAATCGTGGTGCTGGGCGGCGGCCTCTCGAACATCGCGGCGTTGTTCCGCGACGTGCCGCGGCTCTGGCGCCGCCACGTTTTCGCGGACAGCGTGGCGACGCTGCTTGTGCCGCCGCGCCACGGCGATTCGAGCGGCGTGCGCGGCGCCGCGCGTCTCTGGGGCGCGGGCGAGGGGCGCCAATGAGTGATTGGTCCAAAAGGAACAACACTCGTGGTGGAAATGACGTACGCGCGTCCATCCTTCGAGGGCCGCCAAGTGGCGGCCACCTCAGGATGAGGCGTATTTGTTGCAGCAAAATCAGCCTCATCCTGAGGTGCCCGCCCCCTGAGCTCTTGTCGAAGGGTTGGGCGGGCCTCGAAGGATGGACGCGAGCACGCGTCGCACTTTGTCGCACCGGCGGCGCGATTGAGAATTGTCAATGCCGCCGGCGGCGAGTCCGCGAGATGATGAGGGTTGCTCATCAAGCGGGTAATTCCGCAGGAAGAAACTTCCCCGTGGCACTTCATCGTTTCCAGGCCGAGCCCGAAGTCTATGGCGCGGCGGCCTTCCTCATGGTCGTTCATATGATGCGCGCGCTCGCCGGGCGCGACGCCAAGGCCAAGCGCTATTGGAGCCAGGTGCTCGAGCACGCCGCCAAGGACGCCGCCAAGCTCGAGAACGATTTCGGCAAGCAGACGGCGGCGCTCATCCGCCGCGTGCTGATCATGAACCCGCTGCTCGACCCCGGCGCCAAGAACTGACCGGCACCGCCGTTCCGCATTTTCGCCGATAGCCCCGGGAAACCGGCCGCCCGCCGGATCGTTCCCGTTGGGCGGGCGCTGCTGCCCGTGCCCAACGGTGGTACGGCATGGCCAACGGCACGGCATTGCTCCGCGGACAGAAGGCGCTGGTGACCGGCGCGGGCGGCGGCATCGGACGCGCCATCGCGCTGGCGCTGGGTGCCGCGGGCGCGGCCGTGGCCGTGAATTATCGCGGCAGCCGCGCCGGCGCCGACGAGGCCGTGGACCGGATCGCAGCGGCCGGCGGCGACGCCTTCGCGATCCAGGCCGACGTTTCGGAAGAGAGCGAGGTGGAGGCGATGTTTGCCGCGGCGCTCGGGCGTTTCGGCACGCTCGACATCCTCGTGGTCAATGCCGGCATCCAGCGCGACGCGCCGATCGCGGACATGTCGCTGGCGGATTGGCGCGCGGTGCTCGACACAAATCTGACCGGCGCCTTCCTCTCGGCCCGCGCCGCGGTGCGCGAATTCCGCCGGCGTGGAATCGTGCCGGCGGTTTCGCGCGCCGCCGGGAAGATCCTCTGCATCAGTTCGGTGCACGAGGTGATCCCCTGGGCCTATCGCACCAACTACGCCGCGTCGAAGGGCGGCCTGATGCTGTTCATGAAGAGCCTGGCGCAGGAGGTGGCGGCGGAGAAGATCCGCGTCAACTCGATCGCCCCCGGCGCCATCCGCACCGACATCAATCGCGCCGCTTGGGAGACGCCGGCGGCGCTCGATTCGCTGCTCGATCTCATCCCCTACGGCCGCATCGGCGAGCCCGACGACGTGGCCCGCGCCGCGGTGTGGCTCGTTTCCGACGAGGCCGACTACGTGACCGGCACGACGCTGTTCGTGGATGGCGGCATGACGCTCTATCCCGGCTTCGAGGGCGAGGGCTGAGCGCGGCGTCACAGGCGCGTCACCACCCGCGCCAGAAGCCTTCTTCCCAGCTCTTGGAGAGGCGCATCGCGGCCACGATCAAGCCGACCAGCGAATAGGTCTGCGGGAAATTGCCCCAAAGCTCGCCGGTGCGGGGGTCGATGTCTTCCGACAGCAGGCCGACATGGTTGCGGCAGGCGAGGATCTGCTCGAACAGATCGCGCGCCTCGTCCTTCCGCCCGGCCGCCGCCAGCGCCTCGATGTACCAGAAGGTGCAGATGGTGAAGGCCGTGTCGGGTGTCCCGAAATCGTCGGCGGTGCGGTAGCGGAAGAGATGCGGCCCCTGGCGGAGATGGCGGCCGACGAAATCGAGCGTGCCGAGAAAGCGCGGGTCCGAGGCCGGCACCAGGCCGAGTTCTTGCAGCAGCAGCAGGCTGGCATCGGGATCGCTGCCGCCGAAGGTGGCGGTGAAGGCGCCGAGCTTCTCGTTCCACGCCTCCTTCAAGATGCCGGCGCGTATCCGGTCGGCCTCGGTGCGCCAATGCGCGCCGCGATCGCCGCGGCCCAGCGTGAGCGCGATCTTGGCGAGCCGATCGCACGCCGCCCAGCAGAGGGCGGCCGAATGGGTGTGCACGGATTTGCGGCCGCGGAATTCCCAGATGCCGGCATCCGGCTCGAACGCGCGCGCGGCGGCCTTTTCGCCGAGCCGCTCGAGCCGGCGGAAAAGATTGATGTCGCCGCGGTTCGGCAGGCGGCTGTCGTAGAACATCTGCGCCGCGGCCAGCACGACGCTGCCGTAGCTGTCGTTCTGCACCTGGCGCTGGGCGGCGTTGCCGATGCGCACCGGGCCCATGCCGCGATAGCCTGCGAGCGAGGGCACCTCGAGCTCCTCCAGCGATTCGGTCGGCAGGATGCCGTAGACCGGCTTCAGATCGCCATTGGCCTCGCCGGCCGCCACGGTGGTGATGTAGCGGAGGAAATCCTCCATCGTCTTGGTGGCGCCGAGACGATTCAATGCGTGAACCGAGAAATAGGCGTCGCGCAGCCAGCAGAAGCGGTAGTCCCAGTTGCGATGCGTGCCGGGCGCCTCGGGGATCGAGGTGGTGAGCGCCGCCACGATGGCGCCGGTCTCCTCGAACGCGCAAAGCTTCAAGGTGATGGCGGCGCGGATCACCGCCTCCTGCCATTCGAACGGGATCGAGAGATAGCGCACCCACTCGATCCAGTAGTCGAGCGTGCGCTCGTGGAAATCGCGCACCACGTGCGGGATCGAGGCCGGCAGCATCTCGTCCGGCCCGAGGATGAGATGCACCGGCTGGGTGAGCGCGAACGGCGCCTCGGATTCCACGTAGGCCAGCGGCGCGTCGGTGGTGAGGCGCAGGGTCGTGCCCGCGGAGACGTAGCGGATGTGGTTGCTGCCATGCGTCGTCGTCGGCGCCTCGCGGCCATAGCCGAAGCGCGGGCGGAGACGCACCCGCACCACCGGCAGGCCGGCCACGGGCTCCACCCGGCGCATCAGCATGGCGGGCCGGTGGACTCGGTCGTGCTGCTTGAAGCGCGGCGCGAAATCGACGATGCGCACAGCACCCCCGCGCGTGTCGGTGAGGGTGGTGACGAGGACCGCGCTGTTGCCCTGATACTCCTGGCGCGACTCGGCGAAATTCTCGATCGCGATCTCGTAGAAGCCGGTCTCGGGTGCTTCGCCGCCGAGCAGGCTCGAGAACACCGGGTCGCCGTCGAAGCGCGGCAGGCAATACCAGACGATGCGGGCGCGCCGGTCGATGAGCGCCGCCACGATGCTGTTGCCGATGACGGCGAGATTGAGATCCGGCATGCGCTCGGCGCTTTCCCCGGGGTCCTGGTCCCAGAATATACGATCCAGCCCGGCGAAAGGCGGCGCCGCGGCCCGTCGTGCGAGCGGGGTTTATGCGGCGGCCCGCTTTCGTATATATCCCTAGCCGACCAGAACGGCTGCGGCAGGGGCCGGGCCAGGGAGACCACAATGCGACTGACCACGATCACCCTCGGCTTGGGGTTGGCACTCGGCCTTGGCGGCGCCGCCGCGGCGCAGACGACGCAATGCTTCAATCCGAACGGGACCAGCTATGGGCCGCTCTATCAGGCGCAGAGCCCCGTCTACCCCGGCTGGCCGAACTGGGTGCGCGTCCATGGCGGCCATTGCCGCCCCGTCGGCCAGCAAGAGGCCAGGAGTCTGGAGAGGTTGCCGCAAGCCTATCCGCCGGATTTCCTCGCCTCGCGTTTCGCCCGCAACACGGGCTACGACCGGCCGGGATACTACCCGCCGCCGCGGGGCCAGCCCGGCTACGAACCCGGCGAGCGCGAATGGCGCGGCGACCCCGGCCGCGCCGCGTTCTTGCTCACCCAGTGGCTCGCAAACCAGGGCCGCCCCTATGCCCAGGTGATCGATACCGGGCGGGTGCAGCTGCTCTATGACCGCCAATGGCGCATCTTTTTCGCGCGCTGGCCGGATGGCCGGCGAACCAGCCTCGCAGTGCGCTTCAGCCGGCGCGACGGCGGCAGCTACCAGGCCATGCAATCCTACGGCGCCGGCGCCTGGGGCCAACCCGAACCCATCGGCCAATGAACCGGCGCGCGCTTCTGATCGGCGCCGCCGGCGCGCTCTTCGCCGGCGGCGGCGCCCAGGCGCTCGACGCCGGCGACCGCACCATCGTGCCCGGCATGCGCGTCGGCGCCATCGTGAAGGCGACGCCGCCTGCCGATCTCGCCAAGATCTACGGCGCCGACCGGGTGCGCTATGCCAAGGTTCCGGTCGCCGAGGGCGACGAAGTGGCGGGCGCCTTCGTCCTCCGCGGCACGGCGGACGAGCTCCAAGCGGGCTTCACTGAGGACGGCAAGCGGATCGAATTCATCCGCATCATCGGACGGAATTGGAAGACGGAGAGCGGCATCCGCATCGGCACGGGCCTGGCCGAGCTCGAGCGCCTGAACGGCCGGCCGTTCACGCTTTCGGGCTTCGATTGGGACTATGGCGGCCAAGTGTTCCCGGCGGCACCGGGCAAGCTGCCGAAAGGCCTTGCCATCACCGTGCAGCCGCGGAAATCGGAAGCGGTGCCGCCGCGCGACTACAACAAGGTGTCCGGCGACCGGAAGATCTCCTCGCGCCATCCGGTGCTCGCCAAGATCGACGTCGCCGTGACCGGCCTGGTGGTGACGTTCGCGCGCTAGCCGGCCTTGGGCCGAAACGCGAAAACCCATCCTGGCCGGACGTCTCCGGCACAGGATGGGTTCGCATTGGGGCGCACGCCTGTCGCGGCTTTTCCCCGATATTCGCGGCGACGGCGTGCGCTGGGGCCGGCGTTGCCGCCCGAGTTTTTCGGCGCCTTGCGATCCCCCGCGCGGCGCGCATCAACCCGGGCGGATTGCGGCCTATTTGGGCATCTTGGCGTTGACCTTGTCTTTGACCCCGCCGTAGAGGTCGCCCAGAGAGACTCCGAGTTCGGCCACGGCGACGATGATCGCCACGCCGACCAGGGCCGCGATCAGCCCGTACTCGATCGCGGTGGCGCCGCTCTCGTCGCCGATATAGACGAAGAAGCGCCGCCGAAGGCGACCGCCGGCCATTACTTCGGCGTTTTCGCGTCGAGCTTGCCCTTGACGCCGTCGAACATGCTGCTCAGCGACGAACCCATCGCCTCGAGGGCGACGATGCAGGCCACCGCCACGAGCGCCGCGATCAAGCCGTACTCGATCGCGGTCGCGCCGCTCTCATCGCGCAAAAATTTCCGGGTCATGGGTCTCTCCTCTTCCGATCTTTGTTCCGCCCGTCGCGAGCCGCATGCCCGCCACCAAGCGCGCACAGTCTCGCCCCAAGGTTTGAATCGCGGGTAAGCCGACAGAGATAAATTCTGATGCGCGGAGATCGGAAAGATTCGGTCACCGGGAAGCGTTAATGCGGCCGCCGCCTTAGCGGTGAGCCTCGGCGCGGCGGACGAGACGGCTCATCGCGGCATTGGCCAGGGCCGCCAGCACGAAGACGATGGCGACGATCGCGTAGAGCGCCGGGAAGCTGTACTGGTTGTAGTAGTCTCCCGCGAGGAAACCCAAACCGGCCTTGGCGAGCTTCAGTTCGCCCAGCAGCACGCCGATGATGCAGACCCCGAGCCCGAGCCGCATGCCGGTGACGATGGGGAGGGCCAGCGCCGGGAGATACACCATGCGCACCATCTGCGCCGGCGCCAAGTTGAAGGCGCGGCCGACGCGCACGAAGACCGGCGGAATGGCGCGCATCCCCGCCGCGGTCGCGATCACCACCGGGAAGAACGCGGAAACCGCGCCGAGCGCCACCTTGGAGCCCGGCCCGATGCCGACCAGCAGCATGACGATGGGGAGGAAGACGATCTTGGGCGTCGTCGCCAGCGCCGCGATGTAGGGATCGGCGGCGGCGCCGAGAACGCGCCGCGCGCCGAACAGCAGCCCGACCGCGACGCCGGGCAGCACGCCGAAGACGAAGCCGCCCGCCACCTCGCCGGCCGTGACCCCCAAATGCGTGTAGAACGCGGCGCTCGCGATCTCGCGCGCGGCCGCCAGCGCCACGGCGCTCATCGGCGGCAGGGCCTCGCCGAACACGAGGCCCGTCTGCCCCAGGATTTCCCAGAGGATCGCGAAGCCGACGAGCGTCGCCAATCGGATGGCACCCGTGCCGTGCACGGCGGTGCCCTTGACGGCCGGGGCGCGCGGGGCGATGGCGGCGGCGCGGCTCATGCCGGCCGGAGCCAGATCTGGACGCGGCCGAGCAGCCACAGCATGCCGCCGCTCACCAGGATCACGCAGAGGATGGCGGCATACATGCCGGGAATGTCGAAGCGGTCGTAGGTGTCGGACACCAGGAAGCCGAGCCCGCCGAAATTGATCAGGAACTCGACGCCGATGATGTTGACCAGCGCATAGATCGTGCCGAGGCGGATGCCGGTGAAGATCATGGGCGCGCCCGCCGGCAGCAATATCTTCCAGAATTCCTGCGCCGGCGTGAGATTGAAGGCGCGGCCGACGCGGACCAGCGTCGGCGACACCGCCGCCAGGCCCTCGCGCGTGTAGAGCACCACCGCGACCAGGCCGACGAGGAATCCCATGAAGCCGGTGCTGGCATAGGTGCGCCCGAACAGCACCAGCACCACCGGATAGATCAGCACCAGCGGCGCCGCGAACAGGGCGCCGAGCCAATTGCGGTAGGCCAGCCCGTAGCGCGGATGCTTGTGGAGCCAATAGCCGGCGGGCAGGCCCACGATCACCGCCGCGGCGACCGACGCCGATGCGGTGAGCAAGGTGGCGCCGAGCGCCGAGAGGAGATTCCCTTCCGCGATCAGGCGCCCGATGGCCGCGGCCGTGTCGCTCGGAGAAGCCACCACGAGCTTCGGCACCTGGCCCGAACGCACGAGCACTTCGAGCACGGCGGCGAAAACCGCCAGCGCGGCCAAGCCGAGGAGAATCGGTTTGGCGCCGCGCATCTAGCGCGAGCACCGTTGCAAGCGCGGCGCCGGCGCCGTGGCGGGGGCTCCGCTCGTGTCCATCCTTCGAGGCGCCGCGCCGCTTACTTGATCTCGACCACCAGTTCCTTGATCTGGTCGGCGGTGAGCGGCTTCTCGAGCCGCTTGGCCTTCACCGCCTCGGCGATCGAGAAGTCGAGGCCCGAGACCGGCCACGGCTCGAGCCGGTCCTTGGGATAGAAGGCGATGCCTTCCTTGGCGATCTCGGACGAGACCTTGTTGAGCTCGGCCCAGAAGGCGGCCGATTTGTCGAGATTGGCGTAGATCCAATCGACCGATTCCTTGTAGGCGCGGTTGAAAGCCAGTGCCGCCTTCGGCCGCTCCTGGAGGAACTTGGCGCTGGTGACGTTGACGCGGATGCTGACCTTGTTGAGGTCCTCGAGATCGCCGCCCCTGGCGACGATGCGGATCTCGCCCTTCTTCACCGCGTCGAGGGCGAAGGGCGGCGCCGCCCAGCCGAGATCGATCTGGCCCGACATCACCTGGGTGCGCGTGGCCGGCATGGCGCCGGTGGAGACGAGCTTGACCGAAACGCCGTGCAAGGCCGCGAGCTGCTGCGCCACGAGGTTCGACGACGAGCCCGGCCGCGAGAAGCCCATGGTCTTGCCCGCCGCGTCCTTCAGCGTCTTGATCGGGCTGTCGGCCTTCACGTACCAGAAGAGATCGCCGGCGCCCCGCATCTCCGAGCCGACGATGCGCACCGCGGCACCCTTGGCATAGGCCGCGAGCACGCCCTCGACGCCGTTGGTGAGCGCGTAATCGACGCTGCCGGTGAACACGGCCTGGAGGGTTTCGGCCCCGCCCGCGGTGAAGGTGATCGAAACCTCGAGCCCGTGCTTCTTGAAGATGCCCTGCTCGACGCCGATCGGCACCACCTGGGAATCCCACACCTGGCGTTGGCCGATGGCGACCGAGATCTTTTCCTGCGCCGCCGCTGCGAGCAGGCTCGGGGCGGCGAACAGCAGCGAGGCGACGAGAAGCGCTTTCCGCACGGCCATGGCTTCCTCCCTTTGATTGTCGCGGCGGGCGTCCGGGGCCGCCGTATCCGCCCAAACTATCAGTCTCGCTAGGACAAGGTAAGCCGCACGAGGCCGAAGACGCCGAGCGCGATGACGACCGCGCTGACCAGGACCATCAGCAGCCGCTGAGGCAGTTTCTTGCTCAGCCACCCGGCAAAGGGCGCAGCGCAGGCGCCGCCCAGGATGAGCCCGATGGCCGTGACGAAATAATGAGGCGCCACGGCGAAGAAGAAGGCGACCGAAATGGCGAGTGTGACGAAGAACTCGGCCAGATTGACGCTGCCGATGGTGTGACGCGGGGAATGGCCGCGCGCGATCAAGGTGGACACGACGATCGGGCCCCAGCCGCCGCCGCCGACGGCGTCGAGGAACCCGCCGCCGATTCCGAGCGGGACGATGCCGGTGGTGACCGCCGCCGGCTTGCGCCGCGCGAAAGCGCGATAGACGATCAGCACCGCCATCGCGCAGAGGTAGACCGACACGGCGGGCTGGATGAATTTCACCGGCAGCTGCGTCAGCACGTAGGCGCCGACCACGCCGCCGGCGACGCCGGCGGTGGCGAGGCGCACGAACAGGCGCACATCGACGTTGCGGTGAAACCAGTGCGAGGCGCCGGAGAGTGCGGTGGTCACGATCTCGGCGGCGTGCACGCCGGCGCTGGCGACGGCCGGCGGCACGCCCATGACGAGGAGAACGGAGGTCGAGATCACGCCGAACGCCATGCCGAGCGCGCCATCGATGATCTGCGCGACAAATCCGATCGCGGCGTAGATCAGTATCTCTTCGGTCATCCGTCCCTCCGCTTCGGACCGCGGCCGCCGCGCGCCGCGCGGCCGGCACGGATCATCGCTTCAGCGCTTCCGCCGCCTGCATGCCCTTCGCCGCCTCGGTCTTGAGCTCCTCCCAGATCGTGCCGAGATAGGCGGCGAAGCTCTCGCTGGCAATGACGCTGGTGGAACGCGGGCGGGGCAATGCGATCTCGACCGTGCGCTTGATGCGGCCGGGGCGGAACGACATCACCAGCACGCGATCCGAAAGCTGCACGGCCTCGGAGAGATTGTGGGTGATGAAGAGCGTCGTCTGATTGAGCGATTGGCAGATCTCGATCAGCTTTTCGCCGAGCAGCATGCGCGTCTGCTCGTCTAGGGCGGCGAAGGGCTCGTCCATCAAGAGGATGCGCGGCTCGGCGCACAGCGTGCGCGCGAGCGCGGTACGCTGGCGCATGCCGCCCGAAAGCTCCGAGGGGTAGCGGCGCTCGAAGCCGTCGAGGCCGACGAGGCGCACGAAGCGCATCGCCTTCTCCTCGCGCTCGCGCCTGGCCATGCCGGCCACTTCCAGCGGGAACGCCACGTTCTCGATGACGGTGCGCCAGGGGAAGGTGGATTCTTCCTGGAAGACCATGCCGATGTCGCGGTGCGAACCCCGGATGGGCTTGCCGTCGACCAGCACGCGGCCGCGATCGGTGCTTTCGAGCCCGCCGATGATGTTGAAGAGCGTGGATTTCCCGCAGCCCGAAGGCCCGATGACGGCGACGAACTCGCCCTGGCGCACCTCGATGCTGGTTTCCGCCAGCGCGTCCACCGCCCCGCTCGCCGACTCGAACCGCTTGGCGACGCCTTCGACCTGCAAGATCGCCACGCTCATCGCGCGACCGCCGTGTGCGGCACGGGAATTGGCAGGGAGGCGGGGAGGCGGGGAGAAGAAGAAGCGATAACATTCGCCACAAAGACACGAAGACACGAAGGGGAAGGATTGCGCGCCCTTGGCGCGCGAAACTTTTTCCTCCTTGGTGTCTTCGTGTCTTCGTGGCGAACCTTCACGTCTCCCCGCCTCCCCGCCTCCCCGCCTCCCTGCTCACTTCTTCTCCGCCTCGGCCTTCGACATGGCCGCGGCGCTGGCGGCGTCGTAGCCGGGGGCGACGCGGATATCGATGACGCAGACCTGCCCGGCCTCGACCGCGCGGATGCCTTCGGCGATCGCGGCTTCGAGCGTGCCGGGCTCGGTGACCGGTCCGATTCCGCGGGCACCTTGCGCCCGCGCCATTTGCGCCAGGTCGATCTCGGGGTCGCCGATGCGCTGGCCGATCCAGCGGTTCTCGACCGGCCGGGTGCGCGTGCGCGCCACGCGCTCCTGGTGGATCTCGTCGTTGAAGAAGGAGCGGTTGTTCACCACCAGGGCCAGCAGCGGAATCTTGTAGTGCACGGCCGTCCAGAACGCCTGCACGCTCATGAGAAAGTCGCCGTCGCCGAGCACCGCGACCGGGAGACGCCCCGTGCCCCGGAGGGCGAGCGCCGCCCCCACCGACATGCCCGGACCGGAGCCGATGCCGGCGCCGCCGTCGAAGCCGATGTAATCCTCGGGTCCGCGGAAATGCCACATCTGCCCGCCCCACGAGAGCGGCGTGCGCAGTATCGTGACCGCGCGATTGCCGGCGGCCCCCTTCAGCTTCCGCGCCACCATCGCGACGTCGATGATCGCGGCATCGGCCGGCGGCGACGGTTCTGCTTTCGCTTTCGGCAGCGCGCGCGGTGCCAGATTTTTCTTGCCGAGCTCGGCCAGCAGCGCCTTCACCACCGCGTCGGGCTCGTTCAGGAAATAGGCGTCGATCGGCGGCAGGCCCTGGTGATCCTTGCTCCAGCCATGATGGACGTGCTGATCCACCGAGCACTGCACGATCTTGGGCGGAATCGCATCGCCGCCGAACGCGGTGCGCAGCGTGCCGGCGAGATCGATCCAATCGAGCGAGAGCACCACGTCGGCGCCCTTCAGCACCTCGATCAGCTCGGGTGTCGCGAAAGTGTTGGGCGGTGCAGCGTGCAGCGGATGATCGGTCGGGAACGCCGCCGGCGCCTTGATGTCGGTGAGGACGCGCGCGCCGAGCTTTTCGGCCAGCGCCACGCGCTCGCGCCAGGCGGCCTCGCTGCCGACGGCGCCGCCGCCGACGCGGCCGGCCATGATCACCGGGCTCTTGGCTTCGGCGAGCCACGCGGCCGCGCGCGCGGCGAGGGCCGGATCGGGTGCGGCCGCCGGCGGCGGGCGATACCGCGCCATGTCGAGCTTGGGCAGCGGGGCGGCAAGCGGCGCCTCCTGCAGCAACACGTCGAGATTGATGTAGACCGGGCCCATCGGCGGCGTGGTCGCGATCTGGACGGCGCGAAGTATCGATTCGCGCGCCGCCGCCACCGAGGCCGGCTGGTCGTCGTATTTCACGAAATTGCGGACGAGGGCGCCCTGGTCTTGCGAGGTGTGGATCCACTCGATCCACGGCCGGCGCTTGGCGGCGTCGAAATGGCCGGTGGCGCCGATCAGCAGCAGCGGAATGCGGTCGCACCACGCATCGAACACGGCCATCGAGGCGTGCATGAGGCCGACATTGCTGTGCACGGCCGCCGCCATGATCTTGCCGGTGACCTTCGCCCAGCCATGGGCGATGGCGACGGCGCTCTCCTCGTGGAGGCAGAGCAGCATCTGCGGATCGCGGTTGCCGAGATAGTTGACGAGGCTGTCGTGGAGGCCCCGGAAGCTGGCGCCGGGATTGAGGGCGATCCACGGAATGCCGAGCTCGCGCAGCGTCTCGGCGATGGCGTCGCTGCCCCAGAGCGAGGGCGGCGGCGCGGCAACCCCGATCGGCTGTTCGATGCCGCTGGTGCGGTCGTTCGCGCGCGCAGCGGGCTCGTCGCGATCCATGCTGTCCTCCCTCAAGGCGGGGGCGGGACGATAGCCGAGTGCCGACGGCGGGAAAAGCGCGCGCCGGTCGAAAGTAAGGCGAACAGGGAGGCGGGGAGACGGGGAGAAGGAAGGAAGATTTGAACCACAGAGGACACAAAGAACACCGAGAAGGAAGAAATCGATTGCGCGCCTTCGGCGCGCGAACTTCCACTTCTCTGTGTCCTCCGTGTCCTCTGTGGCTCAAATCCTACGTTCTTCGTTCTCCCCGCCTCCCAGTTCGATCTCCTTCGCTCACGGCCGGCGGCAATCGCCTTCGAAGAAGAGCGTGCGGCCGGTGCCGATCACGAACACCAGCGCCATTTTCAGGTCGGCGCCGATGCGGAGCAGCATGGTGGCGCCGTCGGCCGAGATGGCGGCCACGGTGGCTTTCGCGTCGTCGATCATGGCGTGCTGCAACGGCTTGGGGTCGCGGCATTCGGTGCCGCGCAGCGCACACATTTGTTTGGCGCCGAAATCGAGCCGCATGTCGCGCCCGGCGGTGACCTGCGAGGGATTGCACTTCCCCTTCTCGCAATCGAACCCGCCGCCCTTGGTCGTGCAGAGCAGCACACCCTCGGGTTCGGCGGCCAACGCAACCGCACCGGCCGCGAGCACGGCCCCGAAAACGCACAGCGAAACGAGCAGGAAACGCATGGCTGAACCTCCTGCGTAGCGTCGCCTCCATCCTAGCACGGGCGAAATCGGGCGCGGCCGGCAAGCTTGTTTCGTCTCCGCAAATCCCGCTTACTGGCGCCATGACCTGGTCGATCATCGCGCGGGACGCGGCGACGGGCGCCTTCGGGGTGGCCGTGGCGACGAAGTTCTTCGCCGTGGGCTCGCTGTGCCCGCATGCTTCGGGCGGCGTGGGGGCGCTCGCGACCCAGGCGCTCATCAATCCCACCTTCGGGCCGCGCGGCCTGCGCCTGCTCGCCGAAGGCATCGCGGCGCCGCATGTGGTGGCGGCGCTCATCGAGGGTGACGAGGGCCGCGACCAGCGCCAGCTGCACGTCATCGACCGCAAGGGCCTGATCGCCGCCTATACCGGCGCGGGCTGCACCGATTGGTGCGGGCACCTGATCGCGGGCGATCATTCGGTGGCCGGCAACATGCTGGCGGGTCCCCGCGTGATCGAGGACACCTCGGCCGCCTTCGCCGGCAGCACCGCGCGCCCCTTCCCGCAGCGCCTGATCGCCGCGCTGCACGCCGGCGAGGCGGCGGGCGGCGACAAGCGCGGCAAGCAATCGGCGGCGCTCATCGTCTATTCCACCGAGGAATATCCCGATCTCGATCTCCGCGTGGACGATCACCCCGATCCGCTCGCGGAATTGCAGCGGCTCGAGCACGTTTCGCGCGAGCGGTTCGTGCATTTCCGGAAAATGCTGCCGACCCGGGCCGATCCCGCGGGCGTGTACGACCGCGCCGCGCTCGAGGCCGGCATCGCCGCAGCGCTCGCCGAAGCCGCCGACGGCAAGGCCTGACGAACGCATGGCGGCCCTCCTCGAGGTCGACGACCTCTCGGTCACCTTCGCCGGCGACGAAGGCGCCGTGCGCGCGGTGGAGCATGTGAGCTTTTCGCTCGAGCGCGGGAAAACGCTCGGCGTGGTCGGCGAATCGGGCTGCGGCAAGAGCGTTACCGCCCTCGCCATCATGGGCCTGCTGCCGCCCAGGGGCGTGCGCCGCCAGGGCCGCGTGACGTTCGACGGCCGGGATCTCGCCGGGCTCGGCCGCGCGGCGCTCGGTGAATTGCGCGGCGCGCGCCTCGCCATGATCTTCCAGGAGCCGATGACGTCGCTGAACCCGGCCTTCACCGTCGGCGAGCAGATCATGGAAGCAATCCGCCGGCATCGAAACATCAGCAAAGAAGAGGCCCGGAGGCACGCCATCGAGATGCTGCGCCGGGTGCGGATTCCCGCGCCCGAGCGGCGCTTCAGGGATTATCCGCACAAGCTTTCGGGCGGCATGCGCCAGCGCGTGATGATCGCCATGGCGCTGGCCTGCGACCCCGAGCTCTTGATCGCCGACGAGCCCACCACCGCCCTCGACGTCACGATCCAGGCGCAAGTCCTCGATCTCATGAGGAAGCTCCGCGCCGAGACGGGTGCGGCCATCATGCTCATCACCCACGATCTCGGCGTGGTGGCGGAAATGGCCGACCGCGTGATCGTGATGTATGCCGGCCAGATCGTGGAGGAAGCGCCGGTGGCGACCCTCTTCACGCGGCCCGAGCATCCCTACACGGTGGGCCTGCTCGGCTCGATCCCGCGGCTCGACAAGAAGCGCGGCCGCCTGCCCGCCATCGAAGGCACCGTGCCGAGCCCGATGGCGATGCCGCAAGGCTGCCGCTTCGCCCCGCGCTGCCCCTTCGCCGACGCGCGCTGCGTGGCCGAAGCGCCGAAGCTCCGCGCCGTCGGCGCCGATCACCAAGCGCGGTGTTGGAAAAGCCCGCTGGCGGCGCTGGTGGCGTGAGGATGGAAGACGCGATCCAAGTGGGGGCTTTTCTCGCGGATGCCGCGGTGCTTCGAAGCTTCAGTCCGATCGAGCACGTGCGCACTCACTTGGATTCCCCTCTCCCTGGGGGAGAGGGGCCAGGGGTGAGGGGCAGCAAACGTGGTGACGAAAGAAGAGACTCGACGCGGGCGCTCTTCGCTTCCGCCCGGACGACGTTCGCCGTCGAGATCACCGATTGTGCGGCGCGATGCCGAGCGATCTGCACCACGTTTGCTGCCCCTCACCCCCATCCCCCTCTCCCCCAGGGAGAGGGGGCGACATGCGATTGCCCTGCCCTCAAGTGGGGAGGGAAGAGATGACGGCGCTTCTCTCCGCCGAAAATCTCGTCAAGCACTTCCCCGCGCGGCGCGACGTGTTCGGGCGGCCGCGCGCGTGGGTGAAGGCCGTGGACGGCGTATCGTTCGACATCGCGGAGGGCGAGACGCTGGCGCTGGTCGGCGAAAGCGGCTGCGGGAAATCAACCGTGGGGCGGCTGGTGCTGCGCCTGTTGGAGCCCAGCGCCGGCACGGTGCATTTCCAGGGCCAGGACATCCACGCGCTCGGCGGCGAGGCGATGCGCCGCCTGCGCCGCCACATGCAGATCATCTTCCAGGACCCCTACGCCTCGCTCAACCCGCGCATGACCGTGGGCCAGATGATCGCCGAGCCGCTGGCGCTGCACGACGTGGTACCGGCAGGCAAGCGCGCGGCGCGCGTGCGCGAGCTTCTCGGCCTCGTCGGCCTACGCCCCGAGCACGCCGAGCGCTTCCCGCACGAATTCTCGGGCGGGCAGCGCCAGCGCATCGGCATCGCGCGCGCGCTGGCGGTGGAGCCGAAGCTCATCGTCTGCGACGAGCCGGTGTCGGCGCTCGACGTTTCGATCCAGGCGCAGGTCGTGAACCTGTTGGGCGATCTTCAGCGCCGCTTCGGCCTCTCCTACATCTTCATCGCCCACGATCTCGCCGTGGTGCGCCACATCGCGACGCGGGTGGCGGTGATGTATTTGGGGCGCATCGTCGAGCTGGCCGAGACCGCGGTGTTGTTCGCGGCCCCGCGCCACCCTTATACCCAGGCCCTCCTCGCCGCGGTGCCGGTGCCCGATCCGGCGGCGCGGCGCACGCGCATCATCCTCGACGGCGACGTGCCGAGCCCGATGGCGGTGCCGCCCGGCTGCCGCTTCCACACCCGCTGCCCGCATGTCCGCGAGCGCTGCCGCACCGACGATCCGGCGCTGACGGTTGACGGCGGCCGCGCGACCGCGTGCCATTTCTGGCGCGAGATCGCGGCACCCGAAGCGGCCCCCGCGCGCGCCGCGGAAGACGCCGTGCTGGCGAAATTGCAGGCAGCCTTCGCCACCCGCGCCTGAGCGCGCGCTTTGGCGCGGCGACGGTTTCCGGCGCGAAACAACGCACGACGGGAATATCGCGCCCTATCCCGTGTTTGCGATTCCCGCTAGCATCCGGGCAATTCGGACATCGAGGAGGGAATCATGTTCGCACCGCGTTTCGTGCTGGCCGCCGCATTGAGTGCCGCGCTGACGGCCGCTGTTTCGGCCCAATCCACGCTCCGCATCGGCCTGGCCGAGGACCCCGACATCCTCGACCCCACCCTGGCGCGCACCTATGTGGGCCGCATCGTGTTCGCCTCGCTGTGCGACAAGCTGTTCGACATCGACGAAAACGTGAAGGTGGTGCCGCAGCTCGCCACCGGCTTCGAGGTTTCGGGCGACGGCAAGGAGGTGCTGATCAAGCTGCGCGCCGGCGTGCTGTTCCACGACGGCGAGAAATTCGACGCCGCGGCGGCGAAGTTCTCGATCGAACGGCATCTCACCATGCAGGGCTCGTTCCGGCGCGGCGATATCTCGCCCATCGACAAGGTGGAAGTCGTCGATCCGCTCACCATCAAGCTGGTGCTGAAGGCGCCGTTCGCGCCGCTGATCGCGGCGCTCACCGACCGCGCCGGCATGATGGTTTCGCCCAAGGCCGCGGCCGCGGCGGGCGCCGATTTCGGCAAGAAGCCGGTCTGCGCCGGGCCCTACAAATTCGTCGAGCGCGTGGCCCAGCGCCACATCATCGTCGAGAAATTCGCCGACTATTGGAACAAGGCCAACGTCCACATCGACCGCATCGTCTATTCGCCGATCGAGGACTCCACCGTCCGCCTCGCCAATCTCCGCTCGGGCAATCTCGAGATCATCGAGCGCATGCTGGCGACCGACGCCGACGCGGTGAAGAAGGACGCGAAGCTGAAGCTCGCGAGCGTCATCGAGCTCGGCTATCAGAGCATCACGATCAATGTCGGCAACGGCCCGCGCGCCAAGACGCCGTTCGGCGAGAACGCCAAGGTCCGCCAGGCCTTCGAGCTGGCGCTCGACCGCCAGGCCATCGTGCAGGTGGTGTTCAACGGCGAGTTCCTGCCCGGCAACCAGTGGGTTTCGCCGCAGAACCCGATGTATCAGCAGAGCGTGCCGATCCCGAAGCGCGACGTGGCGGCGGCCAAGAAGCTGCTGACCGAGGCCGGCGTGAAGACGCCCTACGTCGTCGAGATGATGGTGCCGAACAATCCCGAGACGCGCCAAGTTTCCGAGGTCATCCAGTCGATGGTGAAGGAGGCCGGCTTCGAGGTGAAGATTCGCGTCACCGAGTTCGCCACCTCGCTCAACAGCGCCGAGAAGGGCGACTACGAGACCTACATGCTGGCCTGGAGCGGCCGCACCGATCCCGACGGCAACATCTACAGCTTCCAAAGCTGCAAGGGTCCGCTCAACTACGGCAAATATTGCGATCCCGAAACCGACAAGCTGCTCGACCAGTCGCGCACCGTGAACGACCCGGCCGCGCGCAAGAAAGTGTTCGAGGAGATCACGAAGCGCACCCTCGCCAACGGCTCGATCCTCTACCTCTATCACCGCAAGATGTTCTTCCCGCACACCACCAAGCTCCAGGGCTTCAAGCCGATGCCCGACGGGCTCATCCGCGTGGTGGGGCTGAAGCTTTAGGCGCGCGCAGCGTCCCAGGCGCGGCGCCTCGTGCGTGTCCATCCTTCGAGGCCCGCCCCAAAAGGGCGGGCACCTCAGGATGAGGCTTTCTTCGTTCGAGTAAAACAGGGCCTCATCCTGAGGTGCCGCCGCGATCGCGGCGGCCTCGAAGGATGGACGCTCGCGCGGCGCATGGCGCGGGACTTGGCGTAGCCAACGCGCCCCCATGTTCACCTTCCTCGCCCACCGCCTGCTGCAGCTGGTCCCGACGCTGTTCTTCGTCTCGATCATCATCTTCGGGCTGCAGCAGCTGCTGCCGGGCGATCCCGCCACCACCATGGCCGGCGAGGAGCGCGACGAGCAGGCGATCGCGGCCATCAAGGCCAAGTATCGCCTCGATGAGCCGATTCCGGTCCAGTACTTCTACTGGATCAAGGGCGTGTTCCAGGGCGATCTCGGCGAGTCGCTGCGCATCAAGGAGCCGGTGGCGCTGCTCGTGATGCAGAAGCTGCCGGTCACCGCGCAGCTCGCCGGCATGGCCATCGTCATCGCCCTCACCATCGGCATCTCGATGGGCGTGCTCTCGGCGGTGAAGAAGGACACGGGCTGGGACTACGCCGCCAACGTGATCGCCCTCTGGGGGCTCTCGACGCCGAATTTCTGGCTCGGCATCCTCTTCATCTTCTTCTTCTCGATGACGCTCGGCATCCTCCCGCCCGGCGGCTATGTGAGCCCGGCCGAGGATTTCTGGGGCAACATGGCGCGCATGATCATGCCGGCCTTCGTGCTCGGCAACGCCATCGCCGCCGTCATCATGCGCCACACGCGGGGCGCGATGCTGCAGGTTCTGGCGCAGGACTACGTGCGCACCGCGCGCGCCAAGGGCCTTTACGAGCGGAAGGTGATCATGAAGCACGCCTTCCGCAACGCGCTGACGCCGGTGATCACGTTGGGCGCCCTCGAGCTCGGCACGCTGCTTTCGGGCGCCGTGCTCACCGAGCAGATCTTCACCGTGCCCGGCTTCGGCAAGCTCGTCGTCGACGCCGTCTTCAACCGCGACTATTTCGTGATCCAGGGCGTGGTGCTGGTGACGGCCACGATCTACATCACGCTCAATCTCCTGGCCGACATCGCCTACGTCCTCGTCAACCCCCGCCTTCGGAGCTGACGGCGATGCAATCGTGTATGGCAAGAAAAGTTGAACAGGGAGGCGGGGAGGCGGGGAGAAGGATTTCTTGCGCGCCTGTGGCGCGCTGTCCTCTCTCCTCCCCGCCTCCCCGCCTCCCTGTAAACTGCCGTTGGTTAAACCGATGAGCAACGGCGCCACCATGGCGATCGGAACGGAAGCGGCGGCGGCGCCGATGAGTCCGGGGCGGCGGGCGCTGCGCCGCCTGATGAAGCGCAAGGGCGCGGTCGTCGGCCTCGGCGTCGTGCTGGCGATGATCGCCCTCGCCGTGTTCGCGCCGCTCGTCGCCCCCTACGACCCGATCGCGACCGATTGGGGCGCCGTGCGCAAAGCGCCCTCGGCCGCACATTGGTTCGGCACCGACGAGAACGGCCGCGACGTGCTCTCGCGCACCATCTGGGGCGCGCGCGCCTCGCTGCTCGCCGGCGTCATCTCGGTCTCGATCGCACTCGCCATCGGCGTCCCGGTCGGGCTCGCCGCCGGCTATATCGGCGGCTGGGCCGATTCGATCATCAGCCGCTTCACCGACGCGATGCTCGCGATCCCCTTCCTCATCCTCGCCATAGCACTGGCCGCGTTCCTCGGTCCCTCGCTCAGCAACGTGATGGTCGCCATCGGCATTTCCGCGACGCCGATCTTCATCCGGCTCACGCGCGGCCAGGTGATCGCGACCAAGGTGGAAGACTACGTGGAGGCGGCGCGGGCGCTCGGCAACCCGCATCTCCGCATCGCGCTCCGCCACCTTTTCCCCAACATCGTGCCGCCGCTGCTGGTGCAGGCGACACTCGCCATCGCCGCCGCCATCATCGCGGAAGCGAGCCTGGCCTTCCTCGGCCTCGGCCAGCAGCCGCCCGCGCCCTCGTGGGGCGTGATGCTGTTCGTCTCGCAGCGCTTTTTCGAGAACGCGCCGTGGATGGCGATCTGGCCCGGGGCCGCGATCTTCGTGACCGTGCTGGCATTCAACCTGTTCGGCGACGGCCTGCGCGACGCACTCGACCCCAAGCAGGCGCGGTAGACTCAGGGCCGCGCCAGCGGCACCTCGAGCAGAACGCCGAATTCCTTGGCGAAATCGACGCTGACGCGGGCGTGGACGCGGCCCTGCTTGTCGAAGAAGCGGCCCTGGGGCGCCGACGGGAACACGCCCTCGTGCCACACGTTGGGGTGCATGTAGAGCCCGGCCGCGCCGTCGAACCAGAAGGTCTTGAAGTGCGCGGGCTGCACGTCGTCGCCCGGCAGCGCCATCGGCACCACGAAGGGCTTTTTCTCCAGCGGGAAAAACAATTGCCCGCCGTCGGGGTGATAATTCGCGTGCCACAGCAGCACGCGCGGCGGACGTTCGATCGTCAGGCAAGCGGCGCCCGGAACGTCGGCGAAGCCCAGCATATAGTGCCCGCCCACGGCCTCGTTGCGGCCCATGAGGCGGCCGTTCTCCCACCACGCGGCGAACACGCCCTCGGTTGTGCCGCCCTCGTCGCCGCTGTCGGCATCGACCGGGCGCCAGCCCGCGGCCGGCCAGCGCACGATCTCGATCTTGCACGCGGCGGGATCGCGGACGAGCGTGCCGTAGCCCGCGAGCGATTCCGCCGTTGCCACCACCAGCGGCGCGGCGACGACGCGAAGACCGGGCGGGATTTCAGGATGGAGATAGTTGGGGGCGACCGTCGTCGCAGCCTCGGGCATGGGCGCCGGCTCCGGTGGAATGGAGGCGCAACCAAATCAGATTCGTCGCCCGAGTGGAAGCGTTCGCGGCGCTTCGTCCGCGAACGAACTTACGCCACTTCCGCGCGCTTGGCGTGGCGCTTCCTCTCGTGGATGTCGAGGTAGCGCTTCCTCATGCGGATGGATTTCGGGGTCACTTCCACCAGCTCGTCGTCCTCGACATAGGCCATGGCCTTTTCGAGCGTCATCCGGATCGGCGGCGTCAGCACGACGTTCTCGTCCTTGCCCGAGGCGCGCACGTTGGTGAGCTGCTTGGTCTTCAAGGGATTGACGTCGAGATCGTTGCCGCGCGAGTTCTCGCCGATGATCATGCCGGCATAGACGGGCACACCGGAATCGATGAACATCGGACCGCGCTCCTCGAGATACCAGAGCGCGTAGGCCACCGACCTGCCCTGCTCGAGCGAGACCAGGACGCCGTTGCGCCGGCCCTGGATGGGCCCTTTATAGGGCGCGTAGCTGTTGAAGAGCCGGTTCATGACGCCGGTGCCGCGCGTGTCGGTCATGAACTCGCCGTGATAGCCGATGAGCGCCCGCGAGGGCACCAGGAAGCCGAGCCGCGTCTTGCCGCCGCCCGAGGGGCGCATTTCCTTGAGCTCGCCGCGGCGCTGGCCGAGCTTGTCGACCACGACGCCGGCGAAGGCGTCGTCGACGTCGATCATGACTTCCTCGATGGGCTCGAGGCGCTGGCCGGTGTCGGGATCGGTGCGATAGATCACCCGGGGCCGGCCGATCGAGAGCTCGAAGCCCTCGCGGCGCATCTGCTCGATCAGCACGCCGAGCTGGAGCTCGCCGCGGCCCGAAACCTCGAACGAATCGTTGTTCTCGGACTGGCGCACCTTGATGGCGACGTTGCCGTCGGCCTCGCGGCGGAGCCGGTCCCAGATCAAGCGCGAGGTGACCTTGTCGCCCTCTTGTCCGCACAGCGGGGAATCGTTGACCGAGAAGGTCATCGACAGCGTGGCGGGATCGATCGCCTGCGCCGGCACCGGCGTTTCGACCGAGAGATCGCAGAGCGTATCCGACACCGAGGCTTGGGACAGGCCGGCGATGGCGACGATGTCGCCCGCGACGCCCTCTTCGATCGGCGCGCGATCGATGCCGCGGAAGGCGAGGATCTTCATGACCCGCGCTTCCTCGAGGAATTTTCCGTCGCGCGAGATCGCCTTGATCTGCTGGTTCGGGCGAATGCGACCCGATTCGATGCGGCCGGTGAGGAGGCGGCCGAGATAATTGTCGTATTCGAGAATCGTCGACAGCATCGTGAAGGGACCGTCGGGATCGGCCACCTTGGGCTTGGGGACGCGGCTGCGGATGAGCTGGAACAGCGGCTCCATGTTCTCCTTGGGGCCGTCGGGCGAAGCCGCCGCCCAGCCATGCTTGGCCGAGCCGAACAGCACCGGGAAATCGAGCTGCTCTTCGGTCGCATCCAACAGCGCGAAGAGATCGAACACTTCGTTGTGGACCTCGTGCGCGCGCTGCTCGGGTTTGTCGACCTTGTTGATGAAGACGATGGGCTTCAGGCCCTTCTTCAGAGCCTTCATCAGCACGAACTTGGTCTGCGGCATCGGGCCTTCGGCGGCGTCGACCAGCACGATGGCGCCGTCGACCATCGACAGGATGCGCTCCACCTCGCCGCCGAAATCGGCGTGGCCGGGCGTGTCGACGATGTTGATGCGGATGCCGTGCCAGTAGACCGAGGTGGCCTTGGCCAGGATCGTGATGCCGCGCTCGCGCTCGAGCTCGTTGGAATCCATCACCTGGTCGGGGATCCGCTGATTGTCGCGGAAGGTGCCGGACTGATGGAGGAGCTTGTCGACCAGCGTGGTCTTGCCGTGGTCGACGTGGGCGATGATGGCGATGTTGCGAAGGTCCATGGGGCGAAAACGATCATTGGGCGCGACAACGGCGCGCCGGGTGCACGGAAAGGGCGGCGCGCGTGAGAGGGGTGCGGCCGCCCGGAAAGCGTTGTAGTGAACGGGAAAACTTACCGCTGTATATAATCTATGTTGCGCCGCAACACAAGGCATCCGGCACAAGGTGCCGCAGGGCCGGGCGATGCTGCGCCTAGCGGAACCGCTTGAACGGCCGGCGCTTGGCGGCCCCGCCGATCGGTGCCTTCTCGTCCTTGTGGCGGAAGATGACGCGGCCCTTGTCGAGGTCGTAGGGCGTCATCTCCACCGTCACACGGTCGCCGGTCAGCATGCGGATGCGGTTCTTGCGCATCTTGCCGGCCGTGTAGGCGATGATGTTGTGGCCGTTTTCGAGCTGAACCTTGAACCGCCCGTCGGGATAGACGTCGACCACGACGCCGTCGGATTCGAACAAGCCTTCTTTGGACATTGAAACTCCTGCGTGAAGCGCGCCGGCCTTAGGCCGGCCGCGCGGCCGTTACGTCGGCAAATCGTACCAGGGCACTCCGGTCTTCGTCCCACAGCATGAGCTGCATCGCCTTGAGACCCCCCCACAGCGAGATCTCGCGCGGCGGCGCGAAAGTGGCGAAATGCGCGAGGCAGCGGCCGAGATGATAGTTGGGGATGCGGTAATCGAAATGGTGGATGTGATGCAAGCCGATATTGCCGCTGAACCAGCGCAGCACCGGCGGCAGGTTGAGATAGGAGGAGGCGGTGGCCACGGCCTCGCCGAACTCCCATTCGCGCTTGCTCACCCACGAGGTGCGGTCGAACTGGTGCTGCACGAAGAACAGCCAGGCGCCGAAGATCGAAGCCAGGATGTTGATGGGCAGCTGCACCAGCAGCACTTCGGGCACGCCGGCGAGAACCGCGAGGCCGCCGGCCGTCAGGCCGATGGCGGCGGTGGTGAGATGGACGCTGAGATGGGCGCGGCGCCGGTCGGTCGGCCCCGAAAGGGGGATGCGGTAGAGGAACAGGAAGACCAGCGGCGGCACGAGCAGGAACATCACCGTGGGATGGCGCTGCAGGCGGTAGAGCAGCCGGCCGCGCCAGGAAAGCCCTTTGTATTCCGCCACCGTCAGGCATTTCGAATAGGGGTCGATGTCGGGGCCGCGGCGGTCGAGGCAGTTCCAGCGCGTGTGGTGGCCGTGATGCTCGCGGCGCCAATGATCGTAGGGCGTGAGCGTCAGCACGCTGCAGAGGCGGCCCATCCAATTATTGGCCCAGGAGGCGCGGAAGAAGGCGCCGTGGCCGCAATCGTGCTGGATGATGAAGATGCGCACCAAGAATCCGGCGGCGGGGATCGCCAGCAGAAGCGTCAGCCAGTAGCCGACGTCGAGCGTGAGGTGCATCAGCACGACGAGGGCGATGAACGGCAGGAAGGAATTGGCGATCTGAAACCAGCTCTTCCACAAGACCGGCGCGCGCAGCGTGGGCGCAAGTGTGGATCGGACCGTCTTGAATCGGGTCGTCCGTTTCGGATTGTCCAATAACAATGCTCCTGCGGCGCGCGAACCTCCGCGCCGGGCGAGGCCGAAATAGGTGCAAAAGGCAGCGTTGCGGCGCGAAGCCGGCCGGCACATCAAGCAATGCCAGCGTCGCGATTGCGCCCGATGGCAGCTTATTCGGAACCGGGGCGATGGGTGGCGGGGGCGATCGGGCGCCCATGCAGCCGCAGGCCTCGAGGGCCGGATAAAGGGTATTTAGGTGGCCCGCGGCGCGCATGCAAGGCGGCGGGCGATCACTTTCGGCCCGCTCGAGCCGCGATTCCTGATGCTGAGGGCCCCTTGGCCCGAAGGATCTCGCGGGGCGCGCGAAGAGCGGCGGCGGCATTCGCGCGAATGGGGCGGCAAGGTTAGCTTGAAACTTTACCGTCCGGTCGGTAAAGTATGAGAACGAGATCGGGGGAAACGTGCCGCGCGAGCCGAAATGGGACCGGGTGCTGACCAGCGCCGCGCGCCTCTTCGCCGAGGACGGATTCGCGGCCACCTCGGTGCGCGCCGTGGCCGAGCGCGCGCGCCTCACCAAGGCGGGGCTCTATTATCACATCAAGGAAAAGGAGGATTTGCTCTACCGGATCTGCGAGCAATCGATCTCCGACATCCTCGACGGCGCCCGCGCCGCCCTCGCCCGCGAGAGCGACGCCGCGGCAGGGCTCGCGGCCATCATCCGCAACCACTGCGCCTTCTTCTTCCGCCACCCCCACAATCTCACCGTCTTGAACCGCGACATGGGGGCGCTGACCGGGCAGCAGCGCGAGGCGGTGCGCGCGCTCGAGAAGGATTATCTCGATCTCATCCGCGAGGTGTTCCGCGACGGCCAGCGCCAAGGCCGCTTCCGGAAGCTCGACCCGACCGTCGCCGCCTTCGGCCTTCTGGGCGTGCTCAACACCCTCGACCGCTGGTACGACGCCGCGGGACAGGTGAAACCCGAAAGCCTGGTCGAGCAGCTCGAGATCCTCCTGATGCAGGGCTTCGTGCTTCCCGAGGGAAGGCGGAAATGAGCGCCGAGAATTTCAAGCCAAACGACCCGAATGCCGACAACGAGGGCTCCATGAGCGATCCGAAATTGTTCGACCGCTATATCGAGGGCGAGCGCCCGCTGGATTTCAAGACGCTTTCCGGCCTGCCGCTCGAGGCGAGCTACGGGCCGGGCCCAGCGCCGCTCGCCGAGAAACCGGGCGAATATCCCTTCACGCGCGGCATCCACGCCGAGATGTATCGCAAGCGCTTCTGGACCCGGCGCCAGCAGAGCGGCTACGGCACGCCCCAGGAATCCAACGGGCGGCTGCTCTTCCTGCTGAAGGCCGGCATGACCGGCCTCAACATCGACTACGACGTGCCGACCAAGGTGGCGCTCGACCCCGACCATCCGTTGGCCGAAGGCGACGTCGGCATGGTCGGAACGTCAGTGGCGACCCAGGAAGACGTGGAGGCGCTCTACGCCGGCATTCCGCTGGAGAAGGTGAGCTCGACTCTCATCTGCCAGCCGCCGGCTTCGGCCTTCATCGTGGCGAGCTACGTGCTGATGGCGGAAAAGCGCGGCATTCCGCCGGAGCAGCTCATCGGCACGATCATGAATTGCGGCTTCACCCAGCTCGTGGGGCCCACTTATCAATCGAACACCACCTTCTATCCGATCGAGTTCACCTATCGCATCGGCCTCGACGTGATGGAATATTGCGCCCGCGCGATGCCCAAGTGGAATCTCGTCAACGTCAACGCCTACAACATCCGCGAGACCGGCGTGAACGCGGTGGAGGAAGCCGCCTTCGCGATGATGGTGGCGAGCCAGCACATCGAAGGGCTGCTCGCGCGCGGCCTCGACATCGACAGCTTCGCGCCGCGCATGGCGTTCTTCACCGCCGCGCACATCGATTTCTTCGAGGAGATCGCCAAGCTCCGCGCCATGCGCCGCATCTGGGCCACGATGCTGCGCGAGCGCTACGGCGCCAAATCCGACCGCGCGTGCTGGTTCCGCACCGCGATCCAGACCGCGGCCCTCGCCCTCACCGCCCAGCAGCCGATGAACAACATGGTGCGCGCCGGGCTTCAGACCCTCGCCGCCGTGCTGGGCGGCGCGCAATCGATCCACACCACCGGCTGGGACGAGGCCTTCGCCCTCCCCACCGAGGATTCGCACAAGCTCTCGATCCGCACCCAGCAGGTGATCGCCTACGAGAGCAACGTCACCAAGACCGTCGATCCGCTCGGCGGCTCCTACTTCGTCGAGGCGCTGACCGAGCGCATCGAGCGCGAGATCCTCGCCCTCATGGACGAGATGCGCGCCAAGGGCGGCTACCTGAAGCTCTTCAAGGAGCGCTGGATCGAGGACCGCATCACCGCCGGGCGCTTCGATCTCAACGACCGCATCGATTCGGGCAAGCTGCCGCTGGTCGGCGTCAACTGCTTCCAGGACGAAGACGAGAAGCCGCCGGAGATGAAGTTCTTCCGCATCGGCCGGCCGATGATCGAGGACCGCATCCGCTACATCCGCGACTACCGGAAGGCGCGCGACAACGCCGCCGTGGGGCGCGCACTCGAGGCGGTCGCCGCCGCGGCGGGCGGCAACGCCAACGTGACGCCGAGCGTGTTCGACGCGGTGAAGGCGAAAGCCACGCTCGGCGAAATCGGCGAAGCCTTCCGCAAAGGCATCGGCCATTCGCTGCCGGTGTAGGGAGCAACCATCATGGCCAAGATTTTGATCGCGAAAGTCGGCGTGGACGCGCACGACATGGGGGTTACCGTGGTGACGCGCTGGCTCGGCGAGGCCGGGCACGAAGTGCGCTACCTGGGGCTCTACAATTCGCCGGCGCGCGTGGCCGAGGCGGCGCGCGAATTCAAGCCCGACGTGATCGGGCTCTCGTTCCACGGCGCTGAGCCGGTCTACATGTCGGCGCGCGTCGTCGGCGAGATGAAGGAGCGCGGGCTCGAGTCGACGCCGCTGGTCGTCGGCGGCGTGATCACGCCCGAGATGGCGGCGGAACTCAAAGCCCTCGGCGTCAAGGCGATCTTCACGCCCGGCACCGCGCGCGAGGCGATTCTGGACGGAATTACCACGGTGCTGACCGGCGACCGCCGCAATGCGCCGCCCGGCCAACGGCTCGACCCGCGATGATTCGCCGGTGCCGGATTTCCCGGACGGTCTCGACTAACCTGACGCCGGCACGGCGTGCATTTCGCCGCGGCCGTGGTCTTGACATTGTTCCTTATATGTTCTAATCTTGTGAAAACCAATGTCCTCTACTTTAAGTAAGCGAAGCCCGCACCCTCGATGCGTTGTTTGAGAAGTCGATCCCATTCGGAAACCGGCCTCGGCGCACCGGGCGCGGCCGCGCGGCCTCGGCGGGACGCCCCCGGTTTCGCTGCCGGCATCGATCGTGCGGACGGCGGGCAAGTGATCGGCACGCGACGATCGCGCGCCGTCCGAATGACGACAAAATGACGACGCGGCGGGCCGAAAATGACGACAAAATGACGACGAATGACGACAAAAGACGACGAATGACGACGCCGGCAAAAAATCGTCTTTTGTCGTCATTTTCCGGCCCCGGCCCGCTTGTGCGGGGCCGCTACCAGCCGAGCCATTTCTTGATGTCGTTGCTCGGCACGACATAGGTGATGCGCGGCGAGCGGTATTGCGGCTTGGTGGTGTCGCCGAGCTCGTAGCCCGCGACCATGCCGATGAGCTCGCCCCTTGCGTTGACGACCGGGCCGCCCGAATGGCCCGATTCCACCTCGAGCGCGATCTCGATCGCGTTGTCGAAGCCCCAGGTGCCGTAGTCGAGGCGCTCGCCGATGTTGGGCACGCGGATGCGCCCGACCGAAACCACGCCCCACAACCGGCGCGGGCTGCCGAGCGCCAGCGCCGGATCGCCCTTCTTCACCGCGCGCGAATCGCCGAAGGCGATCGGCACGGAGTCGGGCAGCGGCGCCGTCTTGATCAGCGCCAGCTCTTCCTTGGCGCTCACCTTCACGACCTCGCCCGGCAGCGTGCGCCCGTCGGAGAAGCGCACGCGCACCGCGAATTCGGGCCCGCGCGCGATGTGCGCAGCGGTGAGGATGTAGCCGTCGCGGTTCAAGACGATGCCGCTGCCGGTGTGGAGCTCGCCGCCGCCCTCGCGCGACACCGGATCGGGCCGCGCCATCAGCGTCACCATCACATAGCCGCGCGCGGTGCGCTCGGCGACCGCTCGATAGGCCGGAAAGGCGGCTTCCGCGCCGTCGAGATAGGGATAGGAAAGCGCGCCCTGGGCCGCCGCCCCGCAAGCCATGCCGGCCGCGCCGCCCATCACCGCCGCGAGGGTGGCAAAAACGCCTAGACGGCGCTTTGCTGCGTTGCGGTATCGGTTGATTTTTGCGGCGAATAACATACACTTACCCTGCCAGACCGACCTCGGCGGGGGCAAGTGGCGTTCCTGCCACAGTGGCCGAGAATCTGGACCCCGCGATAGGCCAAGCCGTTGACGCCTTCCGGGAGCCAGAAGTACAAAGGTTCGAATCGTAGAGATTCGGGGCCCAATCGATTCCCGTGGACCTTTTAACGAGGGGAAGAGCATGAAAAAACTAGCACTCGCCTTGGTTCTGAGCGCTGCGAGCACGGCATTTGCCGGCAGCGCGCAGGCCTGGAGCTACTTGTGGCCGTTCCATCAGAACGCGCCCTATATGACTCCGTTTCAGACCGATAATCTGCGGATGCTGAAGGGCCAGCCGCCGCATGCCGTGCCGTTCAATGCGGCGCTGCAGCGCGAATACGGCGCCCTCGGCGAGGAAGCGCTGGCCGAATCCGATCACCAGCACGCCGACATGTACATCCGCAAGGGCTTCGCGGCCGGCAACGGCCTCGAGACGATGCCCGAGGATCCGCGCACGTGGTGGCTGCCGGCCCGCTCGGTCGGCGAGCTCTACGAATGGCATGGCAAGCTCCTTCAGGTGCTGCCGCCGAACCGTGCCGCCCGTCCGGGCGCCGCGGCCCGCGCCCAGGCGATGTACGATTGCTGGGTTGAAGAAGAGCACGAGGACGTGTGGATGCGCGACCTCGGCGCCGGCGTCGCGATGAGGGATAACCTTTATCAGCCGGGCGACATCGCGAAGTGCAAGAACGCGTTCTTCTGCGCGATGTACGAAATGGGCGTGCCGGTTCCGATCCAGTGCGTGACCGCGCAGGACATCAACTTCCGCTTCGATCTGCCGCGCCGCCTGCCGGGCAGCCGCGCCGATCTGTGGCCGGGCGGTGTCGAGCGCGAGACCGGTTCGTCGGCTCCGGCCGGCGGTGCCATGCTCGACGCACTCATCGGCGGCATGCGCGCCAACCCGAACTCGGCGGTGCAGCTCAAGGGCCACACCGACACGGTCGGCGGCGTTCCCTACAACCAGGCTCTCTCGGAGCGCCGTGCGCTGCTCATCCGCGCCGAGCTGATCCGTGCCGGTGTCAACCCGGCCCGCATCACCTACCGCGGCGTGGGCAAGACCGAACTCGCGGTCCCGACGCCCGACCAGCGCCGCGAAGTGCGGAACCGCCGCGTGTCGTACACGCTGCGCTAGACCGACACTTCCAGGCCTTACGAACGCGAGGGGCGCCGGCAACGGCGCCCCTTTCGTTTTGGGGTTTTGCATCCGAGGGTCTTTCGCCGGGGCGCCGGCTCCGCCTATCTTCGTCCGAGCATGACGGCACCTCCCGCCCGCTACTGGATCGATCTCACCACCGCCGAGTTCGGCGCCATCGACCGCACGCGCCTGATCGCGCTGCTGCCGGTGGGCGCCACCGAGCAGCACGGGCCGCATCTGCCGCTCTCGGTCGATTCGCGCATCGCCGCCGCGCTCGTGAAGCGCGCGGCCGACGCCTTGCCGCCGGCATTTCCGCTGAGCGTCTTGCCCATGCTCCATTTCGGCGTCAGCCCCGAGCACGCCGATTTTCCGGGCACGCTCTCGCTCTCGGCCGAAACCATGCTGGCGGTGCTGATGGACGTGGGCAGGAGCGTCGCCGCCGCCGGCATTAGGAAGCTCGCCATCCTGAACAGCCATGGCGGCCAGCCGCAGCTCCTCGATATCGCCGCGCAGAAGCTCCGCCGTGAATGCCGCCTGCTGGTATTCCCGCTCAACGCCTATCGCTACTGGAACCTGGAGAAGCAGTTCGGCGCCGAGGAAGCCGCGTTCGGCATCCATGGCGGCGCCGCCGAAACCTCGATCATGATGGCCGTCGACGGCGGCGCCGTGCGCCGCGAAGCGCTCGCCGATTTTCCCTCGCTGGCCGCCGACATGGCCAAGCGCTTCCGCCATCTCCGGCCCTATGGCCGCATCGCGAGCTTCGGCTGGCAGGCGCAAGATCTCAATTCGGCCGGCGCCGTCGGCAATGCCGCCCGCGCCGACGCCGCCAAGGGCGAGGCGCTGCTCGCCGAAGCCGCCGCCACGCTCGTCGAGATACTCGCCGAGATCGACGCGCTCTCGCCCGAGATCCTCAAGGACGCGCCACGCTAGCGCCGGCCATGACTCCGGCGGCCATCCGCAAGCTCTGCCTCTCCTTCCCCGGCGCCACCGAGACCATCCAGTGGGGCGACGACAGGGTGTTCAAGGTGGGCGGCAAGATGTTCGCCGTGATCGGCGCCAGCCCCCGCGCCGACGCGATGTCGTGGAAGTGCGGCGACGAGAGCTTCCGCCTGCTGGCCGAGACGCCCGGGCTTGCGCCCGCGCCCTATCTCGCCCGCGCCCAGTGGATCAAGCTCGAGCCGCTCGCGGCGCTGCCGGACGCCGACCTCGAAGCCTATCTCCGGCGCGCCTATGCGATCGTTCGCGCGGGCCTGCCCAAGAAGACGCAGGCCGCGCTCGGCGCCGACGCGCCTAGGAGTCGTACTGCATCAGCGACGCCACGGGCACGTCGAGCTTCGCGCGGCCCTTCAAGAAATTGAGCTCGATCAGGAACGCGCAGGCCGCGACCTTCGCCTTGCAGAGACGCAGCAGGTGAATCGCGGCGGCCATCGTGCCGCCGGTGGCCAGGAGATCGTCGAGGATCACGATCGTGTCGCCGGGCTTCACGGCGCCTTCCTGCACCTCGATCGTGTCGGTGCCGTATTCGAGCTGGTAGGTGTAGCGGATCGTCTCGCCCGGCAGCTTGCCTTTTTTCCGCAGCATCACGAAGCCGAGGCCGAGCTCGAGCGCCAGGGGCGCCGCCACCAGGAAGCCGCGCGATTCGATGCCGGCCAGCATGGTGGGCTTGTGCACCTTCACCGCCTTGGCGAGTTGGTCGATGGCGTGGCGCCAAGCGTCTTTGTGGGCGAGCAGCGTGGAAATGTCGTAGAAGAGAATCCCCTTCTTCGGGAAATCGGGCACGTGGCGGATATGGTCCTTGAGATTCATGGCGGCGGTTTTCCCCGGATCGCGTTCCGGCCGAAGCTAGGCAAAGCCCCGGCGCGCGGCAAGGCTGAGACGCGCGCATGAACGCCTGGCCGCCCTTCATCATCGGTGTGGCGCCCAACGGCGCCCGCAAAACCAAGGCCGACCATCCGGGCCTGCCGATGACCGAGGTCGAGCTCGCGCGCGAGGCCGCCGCCTGCCACGCGGCCGGCGCCGCCTTCATCCACCTCCACATCCGCGACAAGGTGGGCAAGCACTTGCTCGATGCCGAGGCCTACCGCGCGGCGACGGCCGCGATCCGGCGCGAGGCGGGCCCCGATCTCATCGTGCAGATCACGACCGAATCGGTCGGCATCTACCGCCCCGGCTATCAGATGGCGATGGTACGCGATACGCGGCCCGAAGCCTGCTCGCTGGCGATCCGCGAGCTGGTGCCGGGCCCGCCGGCCGAGCGCGAGGCGGCGGCCTTCTTCGCCTGGATGCGGGCCGAAGGCGTCACCCCGCAATACATCCTCTACACCGCCGACGAAGTGCGCCGCTTCGCCGAATTGCGCGCCCGCGGGATCGTGCCGGCCGGCCCGGCTTTCGTGCTGTTCGTGCTCGGCCGCTATACGGCAGCGCAGACCTCCGACCCGCTCGATCTCGCGCCGTTCCTGGCCGTGGCGGAGCGCGACTGGCATTGGGGCGTGTGCGCCTTCGGCGCCAAGGAGGGTGTCGTCGCGTTGACCGCCGCGGTCCTGGGCGGGCATAGTCGCGTGGGCTTCGAGAACAATCTTCTGCTCGCCGACGGGCGCGCCGCGCCCGGCAACGCCGCGCTGGTGGCGCAGGCCCGCGCCGCCGCCGACGCGATCGGGCGCAAGGCCGCGAGCGGCGCCGAGGCCCGCGCGCTGCTCGCGGCGCCGCACTGACGCTGGGCCTGAAGCGGAGATTGGCGCCGCCATGCGGACACGTGTCGCATATTTCCTGAGCCTCTGCATCGCCGGTTTCGCCGGCGGCGTCGGCGCGACCGCGGCGGAGACGCCGGCGAATCCGGCGGCGCAGAAGCTCATCTTGAGTGCCGGCAAGGGCGACCCCGCGCTCGTGCTGGCGCAGCAACTGTGCACATTCGTCAACCAGCAGCAGAAGCGGCTCAACGTCGCCTGCGAGGCCAAGGAGAGCGGCGGCGCGGTGGACAGCCTGCACGCGCTCGACGGCGAAGAAGTGCACATCGCTTTCGCCCGCGCCGATTGGGTGCAGCAGGCGATGGCCGGCACCGGGCCGTTTCGCGACAAGGGCCCCATGCGCGGCAGCGGCCGCCAGCGCAGCGGCGGCCCCAACGAGGAACTGCGCGCGCTGTTCAGCCTCCAGGTCGAGGCCATCGCCGTGCTGACGCGCGCCGATTCGGGCATCAAGTCGCTCGCCGATCTCAAGGGCAAGCGCCTCAACATCGGCCCGCCGGCGAGCGGCGCGCGCACGGTCTACGAACTGATGGCGCCGGCGCTGGGCTGGCAGACGCGCGACTTCGAGATCGCGGCCGAGCTCGGTCCCGCCGACCAGGTCAACGCGCTCTGCCGCGGCCGGCTCGATGCGATCTTCTTCTTGGCGGCCCAGCCCGACGCGGCGCTCCGCAACGCCGCGGCGGCGTGCGATACGGCGCTGGTGCCGGTGGCAGGCCGCGAGGTGGAGGCGCTCGACAAGGAAAAGCCGTTCCTGCTGCGCGCGGCGATTCCGGCCGGCCTCTACAAGACCGTGCCGCGCGAGCTGCCCACGCTCGGCATCGCCGTGGTGGCCGTGGCGTCGAGCAAGGTCGACGCCAAACTCGTCTACGAGATCGTCAAGCTCGCCTTCGACAATCTTCAGCGCCTGCAGCGGGCCGATCCGGTGTTCGCGCGGCTCGATGCCCGGCGCATGACCGGCGACGGGCTCGTGGCGCCGCTGCACGAGGGCGCCCTGAAGCTCTACAAAGAGCGGGGCCTCGTCCGCTGACCCGCCGCATGGCACGCCGCGCCCGCAAGAGCAGCCCCTCCGCGGCTCCGGCCATCCGCTTCGCCAGCCTCGGCCGCGAGCGGCTCGAAGCCATGCTCGATGCCGGGCGCGACGTGCGCAACTGCATGCGCGTGCTCGCCAAGAGCGGCGGCAACGTCGTCGGCGAGCTGCTGCTGGGCTCCGCCCCGTTCTACGAGTGGGATCACTACCCGAAAGGCGACGTCTACGACCGTGCCACGCATGCGCAATATTACTATCACGCGCATCCGCAGCGGCAGCGCCCGTCCGAGCACGGGCACTTCCACACCTTCCTCAGGCCGGCCGGCATGCCGCGCGGCATCAAGCCCGCGCCGGCCGCCGCCGCCGCGCCGCCGGCCGAGCCCAACGCGGCGCTCTCGCACCTCGTCGCGATCGGCATGGATCATTTCGGCCAGCCGGTCTCGCTGTTCACGACCAATCGCTGGGTCACGGACGAGACCTGGTATCGCGCCGAGGACGTGGTGCGCATGCTGGAGTTCTTCGAGATCGACCTCGCCCATCCGTCGTGGCCCGTGAACCGCTGGGTCAGCGCCATGCTGCCGCTGTTCCGCCCGCAGATCGAATGGCTGGTGAAGCGGCGCGACGAGGCCGTGGCCGCCTGGGTGAAGAAGAAGCCGCGCGGCAACGTCTACGAAGACCGCGGGCTCGAAGTGACCTCGGAAATGGCGATCGACGTGGAGCGCCAGATCGCGGCGGTGGAGCAGGCGCTGGAAACGGCGCGGTAGCCGCCGATCCCGCCCTTGCGGCTCGATCGCAGGGACGGGATCGGGGCCGGGCGCGCTAGTGCTTGAAGTAGTGCTTCTTGATCACGTTCTTCTTCTGGTTCTTCACCAGGTCGGATTTCTTGAAGACCTTGGGCGGCAGCGGTTGGGGATTGAGGGCGGCGGCCGGAAGGGCAGCGGTGGCGAGGACGGCCAATGCGGCAAACGACAGCAGAAGGCGCTTCATGGAAGTTCTCCTCTGGCTCGGTTGGGGAAACGCGAACGGCGCGGGGTGTAACCTAGATCACACCCTCGCGCAGTGACGCGGCGCACAGGCGGGGCCGATTTCCCCGTCAAGTCGTCCCCGATTTCGCGCAGGGACGTGCGGAGAACTTGTGCGAGCGAGGGCGTCGATTTTTTCAAGCACCGCGTGGAGCCCCCGCTCCCTGGGGGAGCGGGGGTTGGGGGCGATGGGCAGCAAACGCGGTTTGGACGCCTCGGCACGAATGCGCGCCGTACGCGCGCTCGACGGCAGACTTCATCCGAGCGGAAAGTGGCCGTAGCCCGCAGCGCGCCCTACTCGGCCGCTTTCGCCATCCCGGTGAAATGCGGCATGACCTCTTTCGAGAAGAGGGTCATCGAGCGCAGCGCTTCGTCGTAGGTGAGGGTGTTGAAGTTCACCTGGATCGAGGCGATCTCGAAGCCACCGGTGAGCTGCTGGTAGTCGGCGATCGTCTTCTTGATCTGCTCGGGATTGCCGACCCAGGCGGCGCCCTTGGCCGTCTGCGTTTCGAAGTTCTCGGCCTTCAATCCGGCGATGATCTTGTCGTAGCCGGGATAGTCTTTGGAGCTCATGCCGCCGGTCCAATCCGACGCCGAATCGCAGAGCGATTTGAGATAGCGGTTGAGCGGCGCGCGGGCGATGTCGCGCGCCTTGTTGCCGTCTTCGTGGCAGAACATGTGGAAGGCGAGCATGACGCGGCCGTTGCCCTTGTGGCCGGCGGCGCGCCACGCCTTGCGATAGATGCCGATCAGATCGTGCATCTTCGGGCCGGCCATGGGAATGCCCATGATGCTGTGCCCGGCGGCGCCGGCCTTCTCGAAGCTTTCAGGGGTGGCGAGCGCCGCCACCCAGAAGGGCGGGCGCGGAAGCTGCGTCGGCCGCGGCAGCGAGGTGACGTTCTTGAACTTGTGGAATTTGCCGTCGAGGGAGACGTTCTCCTCTTCGAGCAGGCGGCGCACCGCCTCCATCCCTTCCTCGAAGCGGGCGCGGCTTTCGTCGACGCTCACGCCGAAGCGGGCGAATTCGTGCGGCAGGAAAGCGCGTGCGAAGCCGCATTCGAGCCGGCCGTTGGAGATGGCGTCGACCATGCCGATCTCGCCCGCGACCTTGAGCGGATGGTTGAACACCGGCAGCACCGCGCCGGTGACGAGCCGCGCCTTTTTCGTGCGCTGCGAGGCCGCGACCAGGAAAATGTGCGGATTCGGCGTGTAGCCGCCATAGGGCTCGAAATAATGCTCGACGGTGCGGACGTGGGTGTAGCCCAGCGCGTCGAAATGCTCGACGAGGCGGAGCGCATCGTCCCAATAGGCTTGCGCCGACTTTACCTTGGGCCCGATATCGGGGAAAAACTGGATGCCAAATTCCATGGCCATGCTCCTCCTGGCTGTGGCGCGTGGCTCTTGGGCCCCCTGGCGCCGGAACGTTCCTCACCGGATTCTTCTGGACCGGCGCCTCGGCACCGGGCATAATTAATCAGTACACGGATTAATTCGAAAGGTCAAGCAAGACCATGCCGAGCGTAACGGCGCGCGCCAAACCGGCGCCGCGGCTGATCGATACGGTCGACATTCGCCGCACGGCGGGGCACCTGCTCCGCCGCGCCCAGCAACGCGCGGTGGACCTGTTCGTGCAGGCGGTGGGCGAGAACGGCTTGCGGCCCCCGCAATTCGCCGTGCTGGTGACCGTCTATCAAAACCCCGGCCTCAACCAGACCCATCTCGTCGACAAGACGGGCATCGACCGCAGCACCATCGCCGATATGATCGACCGCATGGTGGCGCGCGGCTATATCGAGCGGAAGCGCGACGCGGGCGATCAGCGCGTCAACACGCTCTGGCCGACCGCGGCCGGCATCGCGGCGCTCGAAGCCTGCGTGCAGGCGGTCATGACGGTGCAGGACGCGATCCTGGCGCCGGTTGCGCCCGAGAAGCGCGCGGCGCTGATCGAGGCCTTGGAATTGATCGCCGAACTGCCGCCGGACGAGCCGGCCTGAACCGGACGCCGCGGCCCCGGATAACGCCACCAGAAGACATCAAGAGGAGAGAAACGCGATGAAGCTTTGCCGGTTCGACAATGACCGCCTGGGTGTGGTCGAGGGCGACAAGGTGCTGGACGTGAGCGCGGCGTTGGACGTGCTGCCCAAGGTTTCGTGGCCGCTGCCGCAGGGCGATCTCTTGATCGCCAATCTTCCGAAGGTCGTGGCGCGCATCAAGGAGATCAAGCACGCGGCGACCGCGAAGCCTCTGACGGCCGTCAAGCTCAAGAGCCCGGTCGCCAATCCGTCGAAGATCATCGGCGCGCCGGTCAACTACCAGCTTCACATCGACGAGGCCGGCAAGAATCCGAGTGCGTTTGCCAACCCTTCGCCGAACATGCTCAACATCCGCACTGCGGGCCCGTTCCTCAAGGCGAATTCCTCGCTGGTGGGCCCGAGCGAAGGCGTTGCCCTGCGCTTCACCGACCGGCGCAACGACCACGAGGTCGAGCTCGCCGTCATCATCGGCAAGGCCGGCTCGAGCATTCCGGCCGACAAGGCACTCGACTACGTCGCCGGCTATTCGATCGGTCTCGACATGACGACGCGCGGCACCGAGGACCGCTCGGTCCGAAAGAGCATCGACACCTATTCGGTGCTGGGCCCGTGGATGGTGACCGCCGACGAGATCGCCGACCCCAACAATCTCGATCTCTGGATCACGGTGAACAACGAGCCGCGCCAGAAATCCAACACCAAGATGCTGATCCTGAACGTGCAGCAGTGCATCGAGTTCTTCTCGAGCTACTACACGCTTCTGCCGGGCGACATCATCATGTCGGGCACGCCCGAGGGCGTGGGCCCCGTCAAGAACGGCGATCTCATGATCGCCGAGGTGGAGAAGGTCGGGCGCATGGAAGTGCGCGTCCGCAATGCTTGAGCATTGCGGACGCAACGCCTGAGCGAAATTCGGCGGCGGGCGCGCCCTTGCAGCGCACGTTCGTCCTCGTCCACGGCGCCTGGCACGGCGGCTGGTGCTGGCAGCGGGTGACCCCGCTGCTCGGCGCGGCGGGCTACGCCGTGCACGCGCCGACGCTCACGGGCCTCGGCGAGCGCGCGCATCTCGCGCATCGCGGCATCGATCTCGAGACCCATATCGCCGACATCGCAGGCGTGCTCGAGATGGAGGATCTGGCCGGGGTCGTGCTGGTGGGGCACAGCTATGGCGGCATGGTCATCACCGGCGTCGCCGACCGTGCCGTGGAACGCCTCGCCGGCCTCGTCTATCTCGACGCGTTCGTGCCGCAGGAGGGCGAGTGCGTGCTCGACTTCTTTCCCGATGCGGGGCGCGCCGATATCGAGCGCGCGGCCGCCGCGAGCGGCTTCATCGCGCCGACGCCGCTGCCCGCCTATGGCGTGACCCGGTCCGAGGATCTCGCTTGGGCCGAGCCACGCATTCGGCCGCATCCCCTGGCGACCTGGACGCAGCCGCTCACGCTCGCGAATGGCGAGACGGCGTTGCCGCGTGCCTATATCCGCTGCACGGAACCGGCACGGCCCGTCTTCGAACAATTCGCGCAAAAGTACCGCGACGATCCGCGCTGGCGCTACCGCGAGATCGAATGCGGACACGATTCCATGATCGCCGACCCCGCCGGCACGGCGGCGCTGCTGCTGGCGTTCGCCTGAGCTTCGGCTTTGTTTCGGCCCGGCGTTTCGGACTAAGCTCCGCATCCGCTGCCGCCGGGGAACCCTTCCCGGTCCGACCGCCGCCGCCCCGGAGAAACCCGACTTCCGATGACCACCGCCTCGAAAATGTCCGCGGACGCGGAATATTTCGCGCCCGAGCACCAGCAGAAACAGGATTGGCCGCGGCTGGCCGAATACCTCGCGGCGCAGGGGCATGCGTTCAAGCCCGAGCCGCCGCCGCGCCAATTCACCGGCGGCTTCGGCAACCTGAATTTCCTGATCGACATCGACGGCAAAAAGGCCGTGCTGCGCCGCCCTCCCGTGGGCCCGTTGCCGCCGGGCGGCAACGACATGGGCCGCGAATACCGCGTGCTCTCGCGCCTGTGGCGGAAATTTCCGCTGGCGCCGCGCGGCCTCGTCTTTTGCGAGGACCCAGGCCTCTTGGGCGCGCCGTTCTTCATCATGGAATACCGCGCCGGCCTCGTCTTGCGCGACGAACTGCCGCCCGCGGTGGCCGCCCGCACGCGCGAGCTTTCCGAGAAACTCATCGGCATCCTCGCCGATTTCCACGCCGTCGATCCCAAGGCGGTGGATCTCGACACGCTCGGCAATCCCGAGGGTTTCCTGAAACGCGCCGTGGATGGCTGGACCAAGCGCTGCGCGGTGGCGAGCGCCGACGTTTATCCCGGCAAGGGCCTGCATCCGGCCGCCAAGGCGATCGCCGATTGGCTCGCCGCGCAGACGCCGCCCGCCGGCACGGTTTCCTTGCTGCACAACGACTTCAAGCTCAACAACATCATCTGGGATGCGGGTGCGGCCGCAGGCGGGCCGCTGACGCCGGTGGCGCTGCTCGATTGGGACATGTGCACGCGCGGCGACCCGCTGTTCGATCTCGCCACGCTGGTGAGCTATTGGATCGAGCCCGGCGATCCCAAATCGATGCACGAGATGGGCCAGATGCCGACCGCGCGCACGCCGGGCTGGCTCTCGCGCCGCGCGGTCGTGGACCTCTACGCGAAACGGACGGGCCGCGACGTTTCGAACTTCCACTTCTACCGCGTGCTGACCGCGTTCAAGCTCTACATCATCTTCCTGCAGATCTACGCCCGCTATTGCCGCGGCACCACCGCCGATCCGCGCATCAAGGCGCTCGGCCCCACCGCCGACGGCCTCATCGACATGGCGCACGCCATCATGAAGCGCGAGATGTTCTGAGCCGCGCCGGGCGCGAATCGAAAAAGCGCGATGCGGTTGCCCGCATCGCGCCTTGCGTTTCGAGAGAGACTGCCCGGTGGGTGGAGGGGATGGGTCGGTGGACTAGACCGGCTTCGGGTAGAACACCGACGACGTGCAGCCGGCGGTGTCTTCGTAAACCTTGTTGCCCTTGACCGTCGCGCCCGGCTTCAGCGCCTTGGCGAGCGTGATGGTCTCGGACTCACTGCCGTGCGCGGTCTTCACGATCAGGACGATCTTCTTGCCCGGCGCGATGGTGCCGCGGGTCGTATTCTTGACTTCGACCGGACCGGCGAATTCCTTCGACGCGATCGAACAGCTGAGCGCCACGCTCGTGCCGTTGAGTTTCGCGAAGGCTGGGCCGGCGAGCGCCACCGCGATACCCGCGGCGGCCAGGACGATGATCGATTTGGACGACATCGAAACGCACTCCTGTGAGGTTGGGGTTGAAGTTTCGGTCGCTTGTGCGACACGCCCGGACCTTAGGAGAGAGCGATATTTTATACTGTAATACTCACAATATTACATAAAAATTATCTGAAATCTATTAAACTACATCTTTTTTGCTGTAAATTTTGATATAAGCGAAAATTATCCGTGAAAATCATCAATCCCGCCCCGTTTACCGCAATTTTTTCGGCGATAGCGCCGTCCGGACGCCCACCAGATGCCATTTCGGCGCAGGATTTGCGGTCGCCCTGCAGGCGGCAACCGCATTTTACGGAGAACGCCCGGCCGAGCGGCGCTTCGGCCGGATGTCCCAGATCTCGTCGAGTGCGGCGCCGCTGTCGCGCTCGGCGACCGCGCGCTTGAAGCCCACCTTCTCGGCCCGGCGCTTGAACGCCATGCCTTCGGGCGAGTGGCGCGTGATGCCGTCGAAGATGGTGGCGATCATCTGCGTGGTTTCGAGGCCCATGTTGGCGAGCGCCTGGTTGATCATGAGCTTCTGCATCATGAGCTGGTTCAGCGGCACGCCGGCCATGCGCGCCGCGAGCGCTTCGATGCGCGCATCGAGCGCCTTGGCCGGCACGGCATCGGCGACGAGGCCGATCGCCTTGGCCTCGCGCCCGTCGATGAGGTCGCCGGTCAGCAGCATGCGTTTGGCGCGCTCGGCGCCCAGGCGATAGACCCACATCGCCGTGGTGGGGCAGCCCCAGACGCGCGCCGGCGGATAGCCGATCTTGGCGTCTTCGGCCATGACGACGAGATCGCAGCAGAGGGCGATGTCGCTGCCGCCCGCCACGGCGTAGCCGTGCACCTTGCAGATCGTGGGCTTGTAGCTCTTGAACAGCGCCATGAAGTTTTCGGTGAAGCCCTTCATCGCCGCGTAGTCGCGCATCGGGTCCCACGGCATTTCGCTCTGGATCAGCGGCGTCTTCTTCTCCGCGTAGTCGACGAGATCGTAGCCGGCGCAGAAGGCGGAGCCGGCGCCCGCGAGCACGATCACGTGGACCTTGCCATCGGCATTGGCCTCGGTCACCGCCGCCGCGATCTCGCCCGGCATGCGCGCCGTGATCGCGTTCAGGCGCTTCGGCCGATTCAACGTGATGCGCGCGATGCGCCCCTGGCGCCGGTAGGTGAGCGTCTTGTAGGCCATGCTTCGCCTCGCCCTTGCCGCGATTCCGCCGCGGCGACGCTAGCACGCCGGCGCGCCGGCGCACGCCCGCTTTCCACGCAAGGGGCGGGCGCCTCGCCAATGAAAGGAGTGCATGTTAGGTTTCGCCACGCCGTTCCCGACGACCCACCCGCCCAGCGCTGAACTCATTGAAGGACGCCGCAAAGGAGCCGCCCTTGGAGGATATTGCCCACTTAATCCAGAAATACGGCTATCTCTTCTATGGGATCACGTTCCTCTGGACGTTCCTCGAGGGCGAGACTTTCGTGATCTTTGCCGGCGCGCTGGCGGTGCCCGGGCTCGGCGGCGCCACGACACCGCCGCCGATCAACATCTACTACCTGATTCTTGCGGCGTGGATCGGCAGCTTCTGCGGCGATCAGCTCTATTTCTTCCTCGGCCGGCGGTTCGGGAATCGGATTCTCCGGCGTTTCCCGAAACTCCAAGGCGGCGTGCAGCTCGCCATCGACATGCTGCACAAGTATCACACCTTCTTCATCCTGACGTATCGCTACATGTACGGCATCCGTAACTTCGCCAGCCTCGGCATGGGCATGAGCGATCTTTCCTGGCCGCGCTTCGCCGCGCTCAACTTCATCGCCGCCTTCATCTGGGCCAACAGCTTCGCCTGGGGCGGCTACGCGCTCGGTTACTTCGCGGCCAGCGCGCTCGGCCAGATCAACTTCACCTACATCCTGATCGGTGTGCTGATCTTCGTGTTCGGCGTGTTCGGCTTCATCCACTGGAAGGGCAAGAAGCGGTTCAAGGCGAAGGTGGCCGGTGCAGTGGAAGCGCACAAAGGCGACCCCGACAGCGTCATCGGTCAGCGCAAGCCCTGACGCGTTCGAGCGGGAGCGGCGACACGACTCATTTCTAGGTCCGCCGGCGGGAGGACACCCTGTCGAATCGAGCGACCCGACCCTTCTACGGCTGGCGCGTGGTGAGCGCGTGTTTCGCGGTGCTCACCTGCGCCTTCGGCGCCGCCTATTCTTTTCCCGCCTTCTTCGATCCGCTCTCGGCCGCGTTTCCGGGCTCGCGCGGCAACATCTCGCTCGTCTTCGCGGTGTGCGGATTCTTCTTCTTCTCGGCGGGTGCCGTGACCGGGCCGCTCGCCGACCGCGTCGGCTCGCGCCGCATCGTGACCATCGGCGTCGTCCTGATCGGGCTCGGGCTCGTCTTCGCGAGCTTCGGCCAGACGCTATGGCAGGTGCTCGTCGCCTTCGGGCTCGGCGTCGGGCTCGGCGTCGGCTTCGCTTACGTACCGGCTGTCAGCCCCGTGCAGCGCTGGTTCGTGCGCCAGCGCGGGCGCGCCTCCGGCTTTGCCGTGACCGGCATCGGCCTCGGCACCTTCGGCGGTCCGCTCGTCGCCACCGCCATCATGGGATTCGGCGACTGGCGCACGGCCTGGCTCGCCATGGGCATCGCGATCCTCGCGGCCGGCGTCATCGCGGCCCAGTTCCTGATCGATTCGCCCGAAAAAGTCGGCCAGCGCGCGGACGGCGACGCCGCCCCGGCGGCGGCACCCGCCGCAACACCCAAGCCGCCGGCGGCGGCCACGGGCTGGTCGCTCCGCCCGGCGCTCGGCACGCGGCCCTTCATCGTGTTCTACCTGGCGACGGCGGCGCTCTCGGTCGCACTGTTCGTGCCCTTCGTCCACCTCGTGCCGTACGCCCGCGATCTCAAGATCTCGCAGCCCACCGCCGTGCTGCTGGCGAGCCTCATCGGCGTGGGCAGCATCCTCGGCCGCTTCGGCCTCGGCAGCATCGCCGACCGCCTCGGCCGGCGCGCGACCCTGGTGACGATGTTCTTCGGCATGACGGCGATGCTGGTGTTCTGGCTCGCCTCGACCTCGGCGTGGCAGCTCGCCGTGTTCGCCGTGATCTACGGCGCCTGTTACGGCGGCTTCGTGGCGCTGGTTCCCGCCGTCATCATCGATTATCTCGGCACGCGCAACGCCGGCGGCATCATCGGCCTGCTCTACACCTCGGTGGGGCCGGGCACGCTGATCGGCCCGCCGCTGGCCGGCTATGCCTTCGATCTCTGGGGCAGCTACACCGCGCCGATCCTGGCCGCCGCCGGCTTCATGGCGCTGGCCACCGCCTTCGTGCTGATGGCGCCCGACCCGGCGAAATGGCGCGCCGCCCATCCGGCGCGCTGAACGCGCTTACGGCGCCATCGCCGCGCGGATCTTCTCGTAGTTCGTCTTGATCGCGGCCATGTCGCCGGGCTTGTGGCCCCAATTCATCTTGAGCTCGTCGCCCGTCCGCCGCGGCAGGATGTGCACATGAAAATGAAACACCGATTGCGCGGCACCCGGGCCATTGGCCTGGAGGAGATTGATGCCGTCGGGCTTCAGCGCCGACTCGACCGCCTTGACGACGCGCTGCGCCGTGGCCAGCACGGGTCCGAGCAGCGCCGGCGGCATCGCGGCGAAATTCTCCCAATGCTCTTTGGCGATGGCGAGCGCATGGCCGGGATTGCCGGGGTTGATGTCCATGAAGGCGAGCGTGTGCGCGTCGTCGTGGAGCTTGAAGCACGGAATCTGCCCGGCGACGATCTTGCAGAAGATGCAGTTGGGATCGGTGCGCATCGTGCTCTTCCTCCCCGCTTTCTCTAGATTTTCGCGAGCAGCCTAGCCAGCTCGTCGAGCCTTCGGAAGGGCGAGGCGCCGAGCGCGAGGCTGATATCACCCGCGCGCGAAGCACCGGCGGTCCCAAAACGTTCGGCGAGCGCGGCCTTGACCCAGGCATTAGCCTGATCCGCGCGCTTGCCCGCGAGAGCGCCGGTTTCGGCCAGCATGGCGCAGTGGCGCGCCAGCGCCCCAAGCAGTTCGGCAAGGCCCTCGCCTTTCAAGGCCGAGACGATCAGCACCGGCGGCGTCCAGCCGGAAGCGTCGAGCGAGAGGGCGCCCAGCGCATCGGACGCGGTGCGGCGCGCGGCATCGCCCATGTCGCCCTTGGTGACCGCGACGACGTCGGGGATCTCGACGATGCCGGCCTTCATGTATTGCAGCGAATCGCCCGAGCCGGGCTGGAGGCAGAGCAGAACCGTATCGGCGACACCCGCGATCTCGGTTTCGGATTGGCCGACGCCGACGGTTTCGATCACCAGCACGTCGAACAGCGAGCGCATCAGCGCCGCTGCCGGAAACGTCAGCGCCGCAAGGCCGCCCAGGCGCTCGCGCGCCGCCATGGAGCGGATGAAGATGCGGTGATCCTCGGGATCGGTGCGCAGCCGCGTGCGGTCGCCCAGCAGTGCCCCGCCCGAGCGCCGCGACGACGGATCGACGGCGATGACGCCGACGCTCTTCCCCGCCGCCCGCCAATGGGCGATGAGGGCACCCGTGAGCGTGGACTTGCCGACGCCCGGCGGACCGGTGATGCCGACCACGTGGCAGGCTTCCGCGCTCTTTGCGCCCCAGGCCTCGTCGAGCAGCGCAAACGTCGCGGGATTCTCGGGCGCCGCCTCGATCTGCGCCAGCGCCCGCGCCAGCGCCGCCTTGCCGTCGGCCATGCCGAACAGCGCGCGCAACGCCGCATACGGCCGCGCGGGGGAGATCACGTTCTTGCCCAGAAAGGACAGACGACAGGGAGGCGGGGAGACGGGGAGAAGAACAGGTTTGCGCGCCAAAGGCGCGCCGAAAAAACTTCTCCCCGCCTCCCCGCCTCCCTGTTCACTTTGTCACGCCGTGCTGGCGACTTTGGAGTGGGCTTGCCCGGCTTTCGCGGCGAGCGTGGCTTGGGCGGCGGCAAGGCGCGCGATCGGCACGCGGTAGGGCGAGCACGACACGTAATCGAGCCCGGCATCCTCGCAGAAGGCGATCGAGGCCGGATCGCCGCCGTGCTCGCCGCAGATGCCGACCTTGAGATCGGGGCGCACCGACCGGCCGCGATCGGTGCCGAATCGCACCAGCTCGCCCACGCCGTCGACGTCGATGGTGACGAAGGGATCGTGCTCGAAAATATTCTGGTCGAGATAGGCCTTCAGCACGTGGGCCGTGTCGTCGCGTGACAGTCCGAAGGTGGTCTGCGTGAGGTCGTTGGTGCCGAAACTGAAGAACTCGGCGGTTTGCGCGAGCTCGGCGGCGCGCAGCGCGGCGCGCGGCAGCTCGATCATGGTGCCGACCGAGTACGCGATCTTGGTGCCGCTCTCGCGCATCACCTCGCCGGCGACGCGGTCGATGACGCGCTTCAGGATATCGAGCTCTTTCTTGGTGGCGGCGAGCGGGATCATGACCTCGGGCACCACGGGGTGCTCGGACTTCTTGCCGGCCTCGACCGCGGCTTCGAAGATGGCGCGCGCCTGCATCTCGGCGATTTCGGGATAGGAGATGGCGAGGCGGCAGCCGCGGTGGCCGAGCATCGGATTGGCCTCTTCGAGCGACACCACGCGCTTTCGCACCTCGTCGACCGTGACGCCGGCGGCGGCGGCGACCTCGACCTGCTCGGCCTCGGTGTGCGGCAGGAATTCGTGGAGCGGCGGATCGAGCAAACGGATCGTGACCGGCAGCCCTTCCATCACCTCGAACAGGCCGATGAAATCCTCGCGCTGCATCGGCAGCAGCTTGGCCAAGGCCTTCCGCCGGCCGGCCTCGTCGGACGCCATGATCATCTGGCGCATCGCGACGATGCGCTCGGCCTCGAAGAACATGTGCTCGGTGCGGCAGAGGCCGATGCCCTCGGCACCGAATTCGCGGGCGACACGCGCATCCTCGGGCGTGTCGGCATTGGCGCGCACGCCCAGGCGCCGGATCTTGTCGGCCCAGGCCATGAGCGTCTCGAAATCGTCGGCCAGCACCGGCTGGATCATCGGCACCTCGCCGAGATAGACCGTGCCGGTGCCGCCGTCGAGCGTGACGAAGCCGCCGGCTTTGACGGTAACGCCCGCCGCGCTCATCGACTGGTTCTTGTAGTCGATGCGGATCTCGCCGGCGCCGACCACGCAGGGGCGGCCCCAGCCGCGCGCCACCACGGCGGCGTGCGAGGTCATGCCGCCGCGCGTGGTGAGAATGCCCTTGGCGGCGTGCATGCCGTGCACGTCTTCGGGGCTGGTTTCGATGCGCACCAGGATGACGGCATGGCCTTCCGCAGCCTTCTTCTCGGCGTCGTCGGCGTTGAACACGACGATGCCCGAGGCCGCGCCCGGCGACGCCGGCAGGCCGCGGCCGAAGATGGTGAAATTCGCCTTGGGATCCAGCGTCGGGTGAAGCAGCTGGTTGAGCGCCAGCGGCTCGATGCGGCGCACGGCCTCGGCCTCGTCGATGAGCTTTTCGCCGACCATCTCCACCGCGACCTTGAGCGCCGCGTGGACCGTGCGCTTGCCGTTGCGCGTCTGCAGCATCCAGAGCTTGCCGCGCTGGACGGTGAACTCGATGTCTTGCATGTCGCGATAATGGCGCTCGAGCCGCTCGCGCACCGCCAGAAGCTGCGTGAAGATTTCCGGCATGGCTTCTTCCATCGCCGGATCCTTGGAGCCCTGCCGCCGCTTGCCCTCGACCGTGACCTGGCGCGGCGTGCGGATGCCGGCGACCACGTCTTCGCCTTGCGCGTTGATGAGATATTCGCCGTAGAAGCGGTTCTCGCCGGTGGAGGGATCGCGGGTGAAGGCGACGCCGGTGGCACAATCCTCGCCCATGTTGCCGAACACCATCGCCTGGACGTTGACGGCGGTGCCCCAGCTTTCGGGGATCTCGTGGAGGCGCCGGTAGGTGATGGCGCGGTCGTTCATCCACGAGCCGAACACGGCGCCGATGGCGCCCCAGAGCTGCTGGCGCGGGTCCTGCGGAAAGGGCTTGCCGAGCCGTTCCTGCACCAGCGCCTTGTAGCGCCCGACGAGATCGATGAGCGCCGCCGCGTCGAGATCGGTGTCTTGCGAGGCGCCCTGCTCTTCCTTCACCTGATCGAGCAGCGATTCGAAATCGTGATGCGCGGTGCCGAGCACCACGTTGGAATACATCTGGATGAAGCGGCGGTAGGAATCGTAGGCAAAGCGCGCATCGCCGCTGCCGTCGGCGAGGCCTTTCACGGTGACGTCGTTGAGGCCGAGATTGAGCACGGTGTCCATCATGCCCGGCATCGAGGCGCGGGCACCCGAGCGCACCGAGACGAGCAAGGGCCGCTTGGCATCGCCGAACTTGGCGCCGACGATTTTCTCGATGGCGCCCAGCGCCGCCTGGACCTCGGCCTCGAGTTCCTTGGGATAGGAATTTCCGTGGGCGTAGTAATAGGTGCAGACCTCGGTGGTGATGGTGAAGCCGGGTGGCACCGGCAGTCCGATGAGGCTCATCTCGGCAAGATTGGCACCCTTGCCGCCGAGCAGCGTGCGCAGTTCCGCCTTACCTTCCGCCTTGCCGTCGCCGAAGCCGTAGACCCATTTCGTCATGACGTTTTCACGCTCTCGAACCATGCGCCGCGCATCGCTCACCCTTCGATCTTCGAAAAATCCGCGATCTTGTCCATCGTCGCCGCCAGGTGTTGCAGCAAGGCCAGGCGATTGGCGCGGAGATCCTTCTCCGGCGCGTTGACCGTCACCTTATCGAAGAACGCATCCACCGGCCGGCGCAACCCCGCCAAAAGCCGCATCGCGCCGGCGAAATCCTCTTTGCCGACGAGGACGCCGCTTTCGGTGGCGACCTTCTCGAGCGCCGAAGCCAGCGCCTGCTCCTCCGGCTGCTTCGACAACGATCGAGCCGGCGCGCCATAGCGCTCGATCTTGTCCTTCTTGGCCTCGATCTTGACGATGTTCGCCGCGCGCCGATAGGCGACGAGGAGATTCTTGCCGTCATCCGATTCGATGAAGCCGCCAAGCGCCTCGACCCGCGCCAAGAGGCGGACGAGATCGTCCTCGCCGCCGAGCGCGAACACCGCATCGATGAGATCGTGGCGGACGCCCTTTTCGCGGAGGGCGACTTTCAGGCGGTCGGCGAAGAACGTCTCCAGCAACCCGGTCAAATTCATGTCGACTTCGACCGCGGCGACCTCGCGCACCGAGCGAAAGATGTCGCCGGTTGCGGCGGCGCCCTTGCCTATATCGGATTCGTCCCGTGCCGTTTTTCGCTGCGACTCGATGCTCGCATGCAAGCCCGCGGCCGCCAGAAAGACTTCTCTGAGCCGCAGTCGAATCTTGTTTTCCAGGACCAAGCGTATGACGCCCAGCGCCGCGCGCCGCAGACCGTACGGATCGCGCGAACCGGTCGGCGCTTCGTCGATGCCGAAAAAGCCCACGAGCGAATCGATCTTGTCCGCCAGTGCCACGGCGACCGACACCGGCGCGGTCGGGCACTTGTCCGACGGCCCCACGGGGCCCCAATGCTCGGCAACCGCGTTCGCCACGTCTTTGTCTTCGCCGTCGTGGAGCGCGTAGTAGCGGCCCATGACGCCTTGGAGTTCCGGGAACTCGCCGACCATGCCGGTCGTGAGATCGGCCTTGGCCAACTGCGCGGCGCGGCGGGCCTTGGCTTCGTCGGCGCCGGGAATGTGTTTGGCGATCTCGACGGCGAGCGCCTCGATGCGGCGCACTTTCTCACCGGTCGTGCCGAGCTTGGCGTGCCACGTGATCGTGTCGAGCGCCTTGGCGCGGTCGGCGAGGCGCACCTTCCTGTCCTGCTCCCAGAAGAAGCGCGCGTCGGCGAGACGGGCGCGCAGCACGCGCTCGTTCCCGGCGACGATGGCCGCACCCCCGTCCGGCGTGATCATGTTCGCGATCACGAGGAAATGCGGCGCCATGCCGCCTTCGGGCGTTTCGAGCGCGAAGTATTTCTGGTGCGTGCGCATCGAGGTGATCAGCACCTCGGGCGGCAGCGCCATCGAATCGGGATCGATGCGGCCCAAAAGCGGCACCGGCCATTCGACCAGGCCCGTCACCTCGTCGAGCAGCCCGTCGTCGTCCTTGAGCGTGAGATCCTCCGCGGCCGCCAACGCCCGCGCCTCTTGCCGGATGCGCTCGCGCCGCTCGACGGGGTCGGCGATGACGAAGGCCTTGCGGAGCTTCTCCTTATAGTCAGCGAAGTTTTCAACCTTGAATTCACCGGGCGCTAGGAAGCGGTGACCCATAGTGACATTTGAAGCCCTCAAGCCGTGTGGCGGCTTCCCACCACCAATAACCGCCTTCCCGACAATCGCATGGCCAACTCCTGGTACCAGATCAAAGTCGACAATCGCGGAGTTAAAGATTGCCAAGACTCCATGCAGCGGCCTTACCCAATGAAACTGCCGCTCGTTCGCCCACCTCATGGATTTTGGCCACGACAGATCCCAAATGGCCGCGCGCAGAATTGAAGGGAGTGCCGCGGCGGTCGCCCCGCCCTTCTGCTCGATTATTGCGAAGTAGTAAGTAGCCCCCTTCACCTCGCGCTGTTCGCATTGTGCGATCGAGGCGAGGCCGGTGGATTTCAAGAATCCCTGAAGCGCCTGCTCGGGTGCCCCCACGCGCGGGCCGCGGCGCTCTTCGCGGACATCCTTGCGCGCGGCGGGCACATCGGCGACCGCGAGGCCGAGCCGGCGCGGCGCGACGAATTTCTCGACCTTGCCGAAGCTCAGGCCCGCGGCCTTCAAGCCCTCGGTGACCAGCCGCGCCAAATCCTCCGCCGCCCGCGCCTGCATGCGCGCCGGAATCTCCTCGGAGAACAGCTCGAGCAGCAGTTCAGGCACCGGCGAGCTCCCCCTGGCTCTTCAACCAGGCTTCGCAGCAGGCCTTGGCCAGCGTGCGCACGCGGAGAATGAAAGATTGGCGCTCGGTGACGCTGATGACGCCGCGCGCATCGAGCAGATTGAAGCGGTGGCTGGCCTTGATGCACTGGTCGTAGGCCGGCAGCACGAGGTGCTTGCCGATCAGCGCCAGGCACTCGGCTTCCGCGTCCTTGAAATGCTGCAGCAGCGCATCGGTGTTGGCGTGCTCGAAATTGTGGGCGCTGTATTCCTTCTCGGCCTGAAGAAACACGTCGCCGTAGGTGTAGCCGGTGCCGCCGTCCTTGAGCTTGGGCGCAACGCCGTCCCAATCCAGGTCGTAGACGTTCTCGACGCCTTGCACATACATGGCGAGGCGCTCGAGGCCGTAGGTGATCTCGGCGGAAACGGGATCGCAATCGAAGCCGCCGACTTGCTGGAAATAGGTGAACTGCGTCACCTCCATGCCGTCGCACCACACTTCCCAGCCGAGGCCCCAGGCGCCGAGAGTCGGGCTTTCCCAATCGTCCTCGACGAAGCGGATGTCGTGCGCCATCGGGTCGATGCCGAGCACCTTCAAGCTGCCGAGATACTGATCGAGCACGTCGAGCGGCGAGGGCTTCAGCAGCACTTGGAACTGGTAGTAATGCTGAAGGCGGTTGGGGTTCTCGCCGTAGCGGCCATCTTTCGGCCGACGCGAGGGCTGCACGTAGGCGGTTTTCCAGGGCCGCCTGCCGAGCGAGCGGAGCGTGGTGGCCGGGTGGAAGGTGCCGGCGCCGACTTCCATGTCGTAGGGCTGGAGCAACACGCAGCCCTTCTCCGCCCAGAAGCCCTGGAGCTTCAGGATCAGGCTCTGGAAGCAGGTGGCGTGATCGGCGCGCGACATAGGCGGTTGCTCCGGCATGCCCAAGCTCGGCCGCCGGGCCCATTAACCCTTGAAATACCCGGGATTTAGGTGCGGCGCACCATAAGCACGGGGCCAAAGCGGGTCAAGGCAAGGCGGCCCCGGCGCCGCCGCCATGGTCTCGGCATTTCGCCGCGCGTAACATGCCCGTCATCGAGCATCCCTAAGAACACCCCGCATTGGTGCCGCCGTCGATGGCATGGGTCACGGGCCTCTTCCTCGTCTATCTCCTGCTTCCCATCGTGCTGCTCGTCGTCGGCTCTTTCGGCGAGGTGTGGACCAACACGCTGCTGCCCTCGGGCATCACCGGGAAATGGTACGCCGCCGTGGCCGGCGACCCGAGTTTCCGCCGCGCCTTTCTCACCAGCCTCTGGGTGACGGCGGCGACGGCGGCGTCTGTGACGCTGATCGGCGTGCCGCTCGCTTATGCGCTCCACCGCGCACGCTCGCGCTGGGCGCGGATCGGCGGGCGCGTTCTCGCCTCGCTGCCGGTGGCCGTGCCGCCGCTGGTGCTGGCCTTCGGCTTCATCCTGGTTTTTTCCAGCGACACCCTGCCCTTTCTCGGCAGCGGCTGGGTGCTGGTGGGCGGGCTGACGGCGCTGACGCTCCCCTACATGGTGCAGACGCTGGCCGCCGATATGCGCCACCTCGATCTCGAAACGCTCGAGCAGGCGGCGGCCTCTCTCGGCGCCGGGCAGCGCCAGCGCTTCCTGGAGATCGTGGTGCCGGCGCTGCGTCACAGCCTTGCGGCGGCGCTGGCGGTGGTGTGCGCCATCGCCATCGGCGAATTCCAGCTCGTCAACTTGGTAGCCGGATTCCTCAACCGGCCCTACCCCGTGGTGCTGCTGCAGGCCTTCTATGGCGCCACCGGTTTCGCTTGCGCGGCCACGGTCGTGCTGCTGGCGCTGGCGCTGATCATGTCGCTCGCCACGGCGGGTACGCGCAGCGGCATCCGCGCCATCGGAGCTTCGGGCGCATGACGGCCAGCCTTTCGCTCGAGGCGATGAGCTTCCGCTATCCCGGCTCGGCGGCCGGCGTGGCGGCGATCGATCTCGCCGTGCGCGAGCGCGAGCTGGTGGCGGTGATCGGCCCGAGCGGCTGCGGGAAATCCACGCTTATCAAGCTGATCGGCGGATTCCTGGCGCCCGATGCGGGGCGCATCGGCCTCGGCGGCGAGGACGTGACCGCGGCGCCGCCGGCGCGGCGCGGCCTCGGCATCGTGTTCCAATCGCTGGCGCTGTTTCCCCATCTCCGCGCCTGGGAGAACGTGGCCTTCCCCTTGAAGATGCGCGGCCTCGGCCGCGCCGAGCGCCGCCGCGCCGCCATGGAGGCGATCGAGCGCGTGGGCCTCGCCGGCCTCGCCAACCGGCGCCCGGCTCAGCTTTCGGGCGGGCAGCAGCAGCGCGTGGCGCTGGCGCGCGCGCTGGTGTTCAAGCCGCGGGCGCTGCTGCTCGACGAACCGCTCTCGGCCCTCGACGCGGCGACGCGCCTGGCCATGCGCGACGAGATCCGCCGCATCCAGCAGGAATACGGCGTGGCCGCGCTCCACATCACGCACGACCAGGAAGAGGCGCTGTCGATCGCCGACCGCGTGGCCGTGATGCGCGCCGGCCGCATCGAGCAGATCGACACGCCGGAAGCCATCTACGACCGCCCCGCCAACCGCTTCGTGGCCGGTTTCGTCGGCCACGCTAATCTCTGGGACGGCACGGTGGCCGGATCGGATGCGGTTTCGACCGCGATCGGCACGCTCCGCACCGCGCCGCAGGGCCGCGCCGCCGGCGCGCGCATCGCCGTGCTGGTGCGGCCCGAGCATGTGCGCATCGGCCCCGGCGGCGAGCGCGACAATCGCTTTTCGGGCGCGGTGACGCGCGACCGCTTTCTCGGCGCCCAGCGCCGGTTCGATTTCACCGTCGCGGGCGGAACGCTCGCCGGTGTCACCGCCACGCGCGGCGCCATCGCCGCCGTTCACGTGGCGCCCGAGGACGTGACGATTCTCGAGCCCGATCCGACCCACACCAACTGAGGAGGGACGACCATGACGATGACTCGCAGAATGCTCTGTGCGGCCGCGCTGGCGGCTCTGGCGGCGCCCGGCTGGGCGCAGACCAAATCGATCGCCGATTCGCCCGAACTCTATCCGGCCGAGAAGGCGCTCTACGAGGCCGCGGCGAAGGAAGGCATCGTGGTGTCGTTCGACACCGGGCCCACCTGGGCCAATTGGGCGGCGCAATTCAGCGCCTTCCAGGCGCGCTACCCCGGCATGCAGATCGTCTACAACGATCTCGGCTCGGGCGCGACCGTGATCGCCCTCGACAAGGCCAAGAACCGCCCGCAGGCCGACACCGCCTATTATTTCGCGGGTTCCGCGGTGGACGCCGCCGCGAAGAATCTGGTGGCACCGTTCAAGCCGGTGAATTTCGACAAGCTGCCCGCGGTGTTCCGCCACCCCGAGGGCCGCTGGTTCACCATCCACTCGCTCACCATCGCGATCATGGTCAACACCAAGCTGGTGAAGAACGTGCCGCAGAGCTGGGCGGATCTGTTGAAGCCCGAATACAAGGGCAGCATCGTCTATCTCGATCCGCGCTCCACCGGCGTCGGCCAGGTGATGGTGTTCGCCGCCAATTTCGCCGCCGGCGGCACGATGGCGGACATCAAGCCGGGCATCGATTATCTCGGCAAGCTGCACCAATCCGGCAACGTGCTGCGCGTGATGGGCACCACGCCTTACGCGCAGTTCTTGAAGGGCGAGATTCCGATCTGGATCTCCTACGAGAACGACGGCTTGCGCGCCAAGCACCGCGACGGCATGGGCGACAGCGTGGCGGTGGTGATCCCCAAAGAAGCCTCGGCGGCGGCACCCTATGCGATCAGCCTGGTCGAGAAGGGGCCCAATCCGAATTCCGGCAAGCTCTGGCTCAACTTCATCATGACCGATCACGGCCAGGGCATCTTCGCCCAAGGCTTCGTGCGGCCCGCGGTGCCCGGCGTCGCCTTGCCCGCCGACGTCTCCGACAAGCTGCCGGCGGCGCCGCAAGTGCGCCCGCTCGACGTGCAGGCGGCAGCGGCGATGAAGAAGACCGTCGATGCCGAATGGGCCAAAGTCGGCGTCGGACGATAGCGCCCGCCCGATGAGAAACGAACGCGCGCTCGGCGCCGTCTTCGCGGCGCCGGCGCTGTTCGTGCTCGCTTTCTTCTTCCTGCTGCCGCTGGGCGCCGTCGCCATCGATGCGGTGGCGCCCGGTGCCTTCGGGCGCGTCTTCGCGAACCCGATTTTCTGGCGGAGCCTGGGCGGCAGCGCGCTGCTGACGCTCGTGGCCGCCGGCGTTTCGACCGTGGTGGGCTTCGCCGTGGCGATGCACCTTGCGCGCCTGTCCGAGCGGCGGCGCGCGCTGCTCACGCTGCTCGTCACGCTGCCGCTGACCTTCTCGGGCCTCATCGTCGCCTATGGCTTCATCCTCGCCTATGGGCGCGCGGGGTTCGTGACCCAGTCGCTGGCCGTGCTCGGACTCGATCCGGCCACGGCCTCGCAATTCCTCTACAGCACGATCGGGCTCGCCTTCGCCTCGTCGTACTACCTCATCCCGCGCGTGGTGATGCTGATGCTGCCGGTGCTGCTGAATTTCGACCGCGCGCAGCTGCTCGCGGCGGAATCGCTGGGCGCGCGGCCGCGGCGGGCGGTCGTCGAGATCCTGGTGCCGCAGGTTCTGCCGGCGCTGGCGATCGCCTTCTGCCTCGTGGCCGCGGTGGTGTTCGGCGCTTACGGCACGGCGCTGGCGCTGGTCGGCACGCGCGTCAACATCCTGCCGTTGCAGCTTTACAGCATGGTGTCGGAGACCGGCTCGGACGGGCCGGCGGCCGCGGCACTGGCGGTGCTGCTGGCCGCGATCTGCTCGGCGTTCCTCGCCCTCGGCGAAATCTTCGCCGCCACGCGCGAGCGGCGCTGAGTTCTCCCGCTCAAACGCCTTCGCGGAGATACGCGCCGACCCCGACGACGAGATCGCCGACCTTGATCACGTAGCTGATCTTGGTGGCCGGCCGGCCGGTGCAGGGGTTCCGCCATTGGTATTCGAACCAGCCTTTGCCCTGCTCCTTGGCAACACGGAGAATGCCGGTCGTGTTGGTGTGTGCCGGCTCGCCGTGTTGGATGAGGTTGCGGCCGGTGGCGGAAGGGAACCCGCCGCTGGCGCGGAGCACGCCCTCGAAATCGAACACGAAAACGTAGAGATCGCCGTCGAGGAAGCCGCCGGCCGGATCGTGGAAATCCTTGAACGCCTGCTCGGACCCGACCTTGGCGAGATGGGCCGCGGCGCGCTCGGCCAGGGCCTGGGCGACCGGCCGCGTCGCTTGCGCGCAACTGCGACGATCCGGCTTCTCCTGCTGCGCCAGGGCGGAAACGCCCAGTGCAACGCTCGCCAGCACGGCCAAAGAGACGAGACGCATCGAAAGCCTCCCACCGCTTGCACGTGAAGCCTAGCACGCGCGCCCCGCCTGCGGCCAGAAGACCGGCCCGCCGTGGCACCTTGCCCTCCCCGGCGCCGCTTTTGGCCGCTATGGTGGTGTCTCGTGCCCGCCAACCCACCCCCTCGCCCCCGCGTCTGCCCACCATGGCCGTTTACACCGAGGTCGACGACGACGCGCTCGAGGCGTTCCTGGCCGAGTACGATATCGGTGAGCTCCAGGCCTATAAGGGCATCGCGGAAGGCGTCGAGAACTCGAATTACTATCTCGAGACCGATCGCGGGCGCTTCATCCTGACGCTCTACGAAAAGCGCGTGGCGCCGGAGGATCTCCCCTTCTTTCTCGGGCTCATGGATCACCTCGCGGCCAAGGGCATACCGAGCCCCACGCCCGTGCACGGCCGCGACGGCAAGGCGCTGCGCATGCTGAGCGGGCGCCCGGCGGCGATCGTGACCTTTCTCATCGGCGTGTGGCAGCGCAAGGTGCGCATCGAGCATTGTGCGCCGGTGGGCGAGGCGCTGGCGCATCTCCATGCCGCCGGCCGCGACTTCGCCGGCAAGCGGCCCAACAATCTCTCGCTCGGCGGCTGGCGGCCCCTCTTCGAGAAATGCGCGCCGCGCGCCCACGAGGTGCAATCCGGCCTTGCCGGCGAGATCGAGGCGGAGCTGGCCTATCTCGAGCAGCATTGGCCCAAGGACCTGCCGGTGGGCGTCATCCACGCCGATCTGTTCCCCGACAACGTGTTCTTTCTCGGGGACAAGGTTTCGGGCCTGATCGATTTCTATTTCGCGTGCACCGATTTCCTGGCTTATGACGCCGCGATCTGCGTCAACGCGTGGTGTTTCGAATCCGATGGCAGCTACAACGTGACCAAGGCCAAGGCCCTGATCGGCGCCTATCACAAGGCGCGCGCGCTGTCCGCCGAGGAGAAGAAGGCGCTGCCGGTGCTGCTGCGCGGCGGCGCGTTGCGCTTCCTGCTGACGCGGCTCCACGATTGGCTGTTCCGCGCCGAGGGCGCGCTCGTGACGCCGCACAACCCGCTCGAATATTACCGCAAGCTCCGCTTCCACCAGCGCGTGAAGCGCTTGGGCGAGCTCGGCATCGCTTCATGACGGCCGGAAGCGGGCACGCCAAACGCGTCGATATCTTCACCGACGGCGCCTGCTCCGGGAATCCGGGACCGGGCGGCTGGGGCGCCATCCTGCGCTTTGGCGGCCGCGAGAAGGAAATGCACGGCGGCGAGGCGGCGACGACCAACAATCGCATGGAGATGATGGCCGCGATCCGGGCGCTCGAAGCGCTCAGCGAGGGCGTGGAGGTTCACGTCCACACCGACAGCCAATATCTCCAGCTCGGCATCACGACCTGGCTCGCGCAATGGAAGCGGCGCGGCTGGAAGACAGCGGACAAGAAGCCGGTGAAGAACGTGGATCTCTGGCAGCGGCTCGAGACGGCTTTGGCAAATCACCGCGTGCACTGGCACTGGGTGAGGGGCCATGCCGGCCACGCCGAGAACGAGCGCGCCGACGCGCTCGCGCGCGAAGGGATGAAGCCGTTCTTGAAGAAGAAGCCGGCGGCCGACTAGGCGACGCGGCCGCCGGTTGTTGCGTTGTCCTCGCCTTACAGCGCCTTCAGCACCGCTTCGGCGCTCGAGACTTCGAACTGGCCGGGGGCTTCGACCGCGAGGTGCTTGACCACGCCGTCCTGGGCGACGAGCGCATAGCGCTTGCTGCGCGTGCCCATGCCGAAGCCGCTGCCGTCCATCTCGAGGCCCATGGCCTTGGTGAAATCGGCGTTGCCGTCGGCGAGCATCAAAACCGATTCGCCGACATTCTGGTCCTTGGCCCAGGCGTTCATCACGAACGCGTCGTTGACCGAGAGGCACGCGATCTTGCCGACGCCCTTGGCGCGGATGTCGCCGGCCTTGCCGATGAAGCCCGGCAGGTGTTTCGCCGAGCAGGTGGGCGTGAAGGCGCCGGGCAGCGCGAACAGCACGACCTTGCCTTTGCCGAAAATCTCGTCCGTCGTCATTTCCTTCATGCCGTCCTTGGTCATGGTCTTGAGCTTCACGGACGGAATCTTGTCGCCGACTTTGATGGCCATGGTGTTTCCCCTGGGCTTCGTTCGATCGGGTTTGGCGGGCGCGGATGCGCCCAATGCTGCGCGGCCGTTGCGGGCCGGGCCTAGGACATAAGCGGGTTCGCGCGCCCTGCCAAGCCCCGGCCGGCGCCCCTGAAGCCGGGCGCCTAGTGGCTGGCCCCGACGCGGACGGCGAAGGTGCCGCGGCGCGGGCCGTCGAGCAGTGTCAGCGTCAAGTCCGCCGTCTCGTCTGGTTTGTCGCCGGAACGGCGCAGCGGAACGGCGAAGCGGACGCGCTTTCCCTCGTCGCCGAGCTTGGCCGAGGAAAGGCCGAAATGCAGCCGCTCGGCGCCTTCGGCGATGAGCTCGGGCGCCCGGAACGGCACGCCGCCGCTGGCGACCTCGACGACGAGCTTGGTGCGGCGGCTTTCGCCGGTGCCGGTGGTGACGATCCCGGCGCTCTCGATCTTCCAGCCGAGCGTGGCACCCGGCTGCGGGGCGCGCGCGGCATGATCGGCGATGGTGCGCGCATGCACGGTGGCGACCGGCGCGCCCGGCGCCAGCGTGAGCGCGAGCCGCGCCTCTTCGGGCACGCATACTTCGCGGCAGATCGCATAGCGGAGATGCAAACGGACGGTGAGCGCTTTTCCGGGCGCGGCCAACTCGGCGTGAATCGGGAGCACGACGCGATCGGCGTAGCCGTAGCTCTGCATGCCGGCGATGGTGAATCGCATGGGTCCGGGCCAAATCACGGTCGTGCCGGCAAGGTTAACGGAGCCGGTCCATTCGAAGCGCGGCGGCATGCCGCTTTCGCCGGGAATGCGCCAATACGTCTTCCAGCCGGGCTTCAAACGGAACTCGACGCCGAGCGCCACCGTGCGGCTTTGGCCGACGGCTTTCGCCGCCGACACGAGACGTACCGCGCCACGCTCGTTCGCGACCCATTTCGAGGATTCGGCAACGGCGCCGGAACCCATCGGGAACGCGAGCGCGGCGCCGGCCGCGAGCGCGGCGAGGCGCCGTGTGCCCGGCGCGAAACGCATGCGCGATGTCATGTCCTTGCCCATATTGTTCAGGTATATAAATGGGTTGCGATTCGCGTTCACGGCCCCGAGGATCACGTTTGCGTGGCTCGGGCGCGATTGCCGCGACGGCTGCATCGATTCCTTGTTGTTCGACCATGGCGGAAGCGCAAGACTTTCTCACCGGCCAACTCTTGATCGCGATGCCCGGGATGCCCGATCCCCGCTTCGCACATAGCGTTATTTTCATGTGCATGCACGACGATCACGGCGCCATGGGAATCATCGTCAACCAGATCGTCGACGGCCTCGCCTTCGACAAGCTGCTGGAGCAGGTCGGCATCGACGACAAGCCGGCCAAGCGCAACATCGCCGTTCATGTGGGCGGGCCGGTCGAAAGCGGGCGCGGCTTCGTGCTGCACTCCAACGATTACGGCATCGATTCCACCCTCGACGTAAACGGCCGCGTGCGCCTCACCCAATCGGTCGAGGTGCTGAAGGAAATCTCGCGCGGCGGCGGGCCGCGCCATTGCTTGCTGGCGCTGGGCTATGCCGGCTGGGGGCCGGGCCAGCTCGAGCACGAGATCAAGCAGAACGGCTGGCTCAACGTGATGGCGGACGACGAGCTGATCTTCAGCACGGAGATCGCGGAAAAATGGCGCCGGGCGCTCGCCAAGATGGGCATCGACCCGACCATGCTATCGTCGAGCGCCGGCCGGGCTTGAGCCGGGGCGCGGCAGGGATGAGAGGAGAGACGGAATGGCGCTGTTCAGGCTGCTGACGCTCGGCTTCGGCGCGGGGGCGTTCGGCGCCGTCGTTCTGTCGTTGGTCTATTTCGCGCTCGGGCGCATCGGCGTGCCCGAGATGTTGGGCCTGCCCGTGTCGGCGCCCAAGCTGCCCGAAGCGCTCTATCGCGCGATCGTCTGGGGCGGAATTTGGGGATTGCTGTTCGTAACCCCGGTGCTGAACCGCCTCTGGTGGTTCAAGGGCATCGTCATCGGCCTGCTCGCGACGGCGGTGCTGGCATTCTATTTCGCGCCCGGCCTGCTCGCCGGACCGCCGCTCGGCATCGTCTACGCCGCGGCGCTGAACGGGCTCGTTTGGGGCATCGCCGCCGGCTTCTGGTGGGCGTTCGTCTCCGGCGCGCGCAAGAACGGGCGGCGGTTCGGCACGTTCATGCGGTGACGCGAGGCGTCGGCGTGTAGGGGCGCGCTGCGCGCCCCTACGTGTTCAACCGCGCCGCCATCTTCTCGTAACTCTCGAGCGTCTTCGCCGGCCCCAGCGTCGCCACCGTCAGCGGGCCCTGCATCAGCACCGCGGCGCAACGCGCGAGGGCGGCGTCGTCGACCTTCTCGATCTCGGCGACGATCTCGGCCGGCGGGAGAATGCGGCCGTAGATGGCGAGTTGGCGCGCGATCTGCTCGGCACGGGCGTGGGTGCTTTCGAGCGACATCAGCACGTCGGCCTTGAGCTGCGCCTTGGCGCGCTGGAGCTCTTCGGGCGCCACCTTCGCGGCGACGCCCGCGATCTGCTCGAACACGATCGGGGTCAACGTTTCGAGGCTCTTCTCGCCGGTGCCGGCGTAGATGCCGAACAGCCCGCTGTCGGCGAAGCCGGAATGGAAGCTGTAGATCGAATAGACCAGGCCGCGCTTCTCGCGCACCTCCTGGAAAAGCCGCGAGGACATGCCGCCGCCGAGCACGGTCGAGAGCGCCGCCATCGCGAATTGATCGGGATGGCCGAGCTTGATGCCGGGGAAGCCGAGCACGAGATGGACTTGCTCGTGCTCTTCCTCGCCGCGATAGGCGCCGCCGCCATAGCGCGCGGGCGCCGGCGCCTCGGCGCCGCCCGCAGGGAGATCGCCGAACAGCGTCGCGGCGCGGTCGACGAGCTCGGCATGATCGAGCTTGCCGGCGGCGGCGACGGTCATGCGCCCGGCGCGATAGTGGCGCTGCATGTGGCCGACGAGCGCCTCGCGCTTCATGCCCGCGACCGTCTCCTCGGTGCCGAGCACCGGGCGGCCGAGCGGCTGATCGGGATAGGCGGTCGACTGGAAATGATCGAATACGATATCGTCGGGCGTGTCGTGCGCCTGGCCGATCTCCTGGAGGATCACCTCGCGCTCGCGCTCGAGTTCCGCGGGATCGAACACCGAGTGCTGGAGGATGTCGGCGACGATGTCGAGCGCCAGGCCGAGATCGTCCTTCAGCACCTTCGCGTAGTAGGTGGTGCCTTCGCGGCCGGTGTAGGCGTTCAAATGCCCGCCGACCGCCTCGATCTCCTCGGCGATGGCGCGCGCCGAGCGTCGGCGCGTACCCTTGAACGCCATGTGCTCGAGCATGTGCGAGACGCCGTTCACGGCCTGCGCCTCGTAGCGCGTGCCGACCTCGACCCAGACGCCGACCGTGACCGTTTCCACCTGCGCCATGCGGTCGGTGGCGATGGTAAGGCCGTTCGCGAGCTTGGTGACTTCGACGCTCATCGGGGGACGCTCATGCCGCGGCCATCGGGCGCGGCTTGCCCGCGTGCCGGCGGAGATAGTCGAACAGCGCGGCGGTTTCGTTCGGCAGCGTGGCGCAGTGCTCGGGCCGGCGGCGGAGATCGGCCAGCGCCGGCGGCAGCGCGGGCTCGACGCCGATGGCGCGCTTCACCGCCTCGGGGAATTTCGCGGGATGCGCCGTCGCCAGCGCCACCAGCGGCACGGCCGGGTCCTTGCGCCTGAGGCGCCCGGCGGCGATGCCGATGGCGGTGTGCGGATCGACGACGCGGCCGGTTTCGTCGCGGATGCGGCGGATCCAGGCCAACGTTTCCTCGTCGCTGATGCGGGCCGCGGAGAACAGCTCGCGCGCGCGGCGCCAGGCGGCCTCGGCGATCGGCATGCGCCCGGTCGTGCGGAACTCGGCCATGGTGTCAGCCACCGTTTGGCCGTCGCGCCCCAGGAGATCGAACAGCAGGCGCTCGAAGTTGCTCGAGACCTGGATATCCATGCTGGGCGAGAAGCTGGGCTCGACGCCGCGGATTTCCATCGCCCCGTCCTCGAAGAAGCGCGTGAGGATGTCGTTGCGGTTGGAGCCGACGATGAGCTGATCGATCTTCAGGCCCATCGCGCGCGCGCCGTAGCCGGCATAGATGTTGCCGAAATTGCCGGTCGGCACGGCAAACGAAACAGCGCGGTCGGGTGCTCCGAGCTTCAGCGCGGCCCAGACGTAGTAGACGATCTGCGCCGCGATGCGCGCCCAGTTGATCGAGTTCACGGCCGAGAGCTTCAGCGCATCGCGCAGCGCGAGATCGTTGAACGCCGCCTTCACCAGGTCCTGGCAATCGTCGAAATTGCCCTCGACGGCGATGTTGTGGACGTTGGGCGCATCCACCGTCGTCATCTGCAGGCGCTGGATGTCGGAGACGCGGCCCTTGGGGTGGAGGATGAAGACATCGAGCGCTGCGCGCCCCGCCAGCGCCGCGATCGCGGCCGAGCCGGTGTCGCCCGACGTGGCGCCGAGGATGGTGATGCGCTCGCCGCGCTTCTTCAGCACGTAGTCGAACAGCGGGCCGACGAGCTGGAGCGCGAAATCCTTGAACGCCAGCGTCGGCCCGTGAAACAGTTCGAGGAGATGCTCGTTGGGGCCGAGCGGCACCAGCGGCGCCACCTCGGGATGATCGAAGCCCTTGTAAGCGGCGGCCGCGATCGCCGTCAGATCGGTCTCCGGAATGCTTTGGCCGACGAACGGCGTCATCAGCCGCGCCGCCAGCTCGGCATAGTTGAGTCCGCGGAGCGCGCGGAGATTGCCCGCGCTCAGCGCCGGCCAGCGCTCCGGCACGTAGAGCCCGCCGTCGCGCGCCAGGCCGGCGAGCAAGACCTCGTCGAAGCCGAGGGCGGGCGCCTGGCCGCGCGTGCTGATGTAGCGGATTTCGGACATGGGAAGGGGCTGTTATCCCCGAGCCGGGGGCGCGTCAACTACGCGCCATAGCGCCGCGCCAGATGCGCCTTGAACGAAGCGGTGCCGAGCCGCGCGCCGGTGGCGGCCTGCAGCAGATCCTGCGTCGAGAGCAGCGAGGCCTTGCCGTGGACGTTTTCGCGCAGCCACGCGAACAGCGGCGCGAAATCGCCCCGGCCGATGGCAAGGCGAATATCGGGCACGGCGCGCTCGGCCGCTTGGAAGAGCTGCGCCGCCGCGAGTGCGCCCAGTGTGTAGGTGGGGAAATAGCCCCAGGCGCCGCTGTACCAGTGGATGTCTTGCAGGCACCCCAGCGTGTGATCGGGCGGCACCACGCCGAGCAATTGCTTCATGCCGTCGTTCCAGGCGCCGGGGAGATCGGCGAGCGCCAGATCGCCCGCGATCATCGCCCGCTCGAGCCGGTAGCGCAGGATGACGTGGCAGGGATAGGTGACTTCGTCGGCATCGACGCGGATGAAGCTCCGCGCCACGCGGATGCCGAGGCGGTAGAGATTGTCGGCCTCCCAGGCCGGGCCGGCGCCGCCGAGCTTCTCGCGCATCAGCGGCGCCGCGAAGGCGACGAACTCGCGGCTGCGGCAGGTCTGCATCTCGAGCAGCAGCGATTGGCTTTCGTGCATCACCATGCCGCGCGCTTCGCCGACCGGCTGGCGGCGCCACGCTTTGGGGAGGCCCGCTTCGTACATGGCGTGTCCGGTTTCGTGGAGCGTGCCCATTAGGGCACGGGCGAAATCGTCTTCGTCGTAGCGCGTGGTGATGCGGAGATCGTCGGGGGTTCCGCCGCTGAAGGGATGCCGGCTGACATCGAGCCGCCCCTGCTCGAACGGAAAGCCGATGCGGCGCATCAGCGCCAAGCTCAATTCGCGCTGGCGCTCGACCGCGAACGGCCCCTCGGGCTCGATGGGCGGGTGCGCGGCCTGCGCGGCCGTGACGCGATCGATGGCGCCCGGCAGATAGGCGGCGAGGTCGGCGAAGATCACGTCGATGTCCGCCGCGCGGCCGCCGGCCTCGAACTGGTCCAAGAGCGCATCGTAGACGCCGGTGCCGAGCTTCGCGGCCTTGGCCGCTCCGCATTCGCGCGCGAGCCGCAGCACCTCGGCGAGCGTCGGCAGCACGGCGGCGAAATCGCCCTTGGGCTTGGCCTGGCGCCACACCATCTCGGAAGCCGAGTGGGCGCGCGTCATGGCGGCGACAAGATCCGACGGCACGGCGGCGCGATGCACCCAGGCGCGGCGCATTTCGCGGAGATTGGCGCGCTGCCAGGGATCGAGCGCCGCGTTCGAGCCCTCGGCCGCCGCGATCCAATCGGCGATCTCGGGCCGCGTCAGCGTCTGGTGCGAGAGGACGCCCAAGGTCGCCATCTGCTCGGCGCGCGATTCCGCGCTCTTGTCGGGCATGTTCACCGCCGAGTCCCACGACAGGAAGGCGCCGGCCTCTTCGATGAGGGCGGCGTGGCGGAACGCGGATTCGAGCTGCTGATACGGTGTCATGGCGTGCGGAAAGCGGTCATTGCGGCGCCCCTCGTAGCACCGTGCGTGCGCGGGCGGCAACGCGCGCCGCGCGGCCGCCTCCCCCACCCCCATTTCGCACCGACATTCACCGACATTCACCGACATTTGCCGACAGCAAGCGACAAGCGACGGCGGCGCTGCCAGCGTGTGTTACCTCATGCGGGGCCAGGCGGGCCCGACCTTGCCGGCGGAAGTGCCGAAGCGCGACGGGGGCATAAATTTTTGTTCTAATTATGTTCTATTCTCACGCCAGCGCGCCGCCTAGACCGACTTCGTGGCGGCGGCGTCCCGCGCCCGCCGGCGATGATAGAGCAGGTAGATGACGATCCCGATCAGCGCCATCGCGAACCAGGTGAGGGCGTATTGGAGGTGATCGTTGGGGATCTCGAAGCGCGTCTGGCCGCCGACCGGGAAGCCGCCCGGATTCTCGGCCGGGCCGGCCTCGATGTAGAAGGGCTCGATCTTGCCGATGCCGTGGGTGCGGGCCATCGTGGCGACGTCGATCCAGAACCAGAAATTCTTGTCGGGCTCGTTCTTGGGCGTGAACCAGCCCGGGCCGGTTTCGGCGCGAAGATAGCCCTCGACCGCGACCTCGCCCTCGACGTTTCCGACCTTGCGCGAGGCGGGCGCCTTGCGCTCGAGCGGGATCCAGCCGCGGTTGACGAGCAAATGGCCCGCGGAAATGGCGAGCGGCGTGATCACGTGATAGCCGGCATTGCCGCGGAACGAGCGCGCGGCGAGATAGATTTCCTTGTCGTGCAGGAAGCGGCCGGTCACCTTGACCCGCCGGAATTCGTCCTTTCGGGCGTCGAACTGCGCGGGCAAGGACGCCAGCGGCGGCGCATCGCGGCGCGCGGCGCGCTCCGCGATGATCTCGTTCTTCCAGTTGAGCCGCTGCACCTGCCAGGTGCCGAGCGCCAGCGCGCCCAGAACGGCGGGCAGCGTCATCAGGGTCGGCCACAGGAGCGGCCGTATGCCGAAAAGGCGGAACGCCATGGCGGCGGCTGGCTCGAAGGGGTTCAGGCCGGCGGGTCGTAGTCTTCGCGCCGGTGCCTGTATTGCATCGCGATCAAGGTGGCCTTGAAGGGCCGGAGCAGCAAGACGGCGCCGATCATAATCAGCGGCGCCCACAGCACCGCGTGGACCCAGAACGGCGGCTCGTAGGCGAGCTCGACCCAGAGCGCCAGGCCGACCACGACGAAGCCGAGGATCAGGATCACGAACACCGCGGGCCCGTCGCCGCTATCCTGCTTGGCGAGCTCGAGCCCGCACACCTCGCAGCGCTCCCTGACCTTCAGCAATCCGCCATAGAGCCGCCCGCGGCCGCAGCGCGGGCACTTGCAGCCAAGGCCGGCGGCGAGCGGCGAGACCGGCGGATACCAATCCTCGGTCACCGCCGCCTCCATGCGCCGGCGTCAGTGATGCGCCACCGGCGCGCCGGCGCTGCCGAAGACGTAGACGCAGAAGAACAGGAACAGCCACACCACGTCGACGAAATGCCAATACCAGGCCGCGGCTTCGAATCCGAAATGCTGCTCCGGCTTGAAGTGGCCGGCGCGCGCGCGGAAGAAGCACACGATCAGGAAGACGGTGCCGACGATGACATGGAAGCCGTGGAACCCGGTGGCCATGAAGAAGGCCGAGGGATAGGAGCCGCCCTTCTCGAGCTTGAACGTTTCCCAAGCGCCGGGATCGACGATGGCGCGCTGGAACGAGAACGGCGCCTGCGTGTACTCGATCGCCTGCAGCGCCGTGAAGGTGAGGCCGAGGACAACGGTGCAAGCGAGGCCGCGCACGAGATCGCGCCGGTTGCCTTCCTTCAGCGCATGGTGCGCCCAGGTGACGGTGACGCCCGACATCAAAAGGATCAGCGTGTTGAGGAACGGCAGATCCCAGGCATCGAACACTTCGATGTGCGCGGGCGGCCACTGGCCGCCATTGGCGTGGATGCGCGCGATCTGCTTGGCCTCGGTGGCGTAGAGGAAATTGTCGAAGAACGCCCAGAAGAACGCCGCGAAGAACATCACCTCCGAGGCGATGAACAGGATCATGCCGTAGCGCAGGCCGAGTTGGACGACCTTGGTGTGGTGGCCCTGCACCTGGGCCTCCTTCACCACGTCGCGCCACCACATGAACATGGTGTAGCCGACCAGGAACGCGCCGGGCAGGAAGAGCCAGATCGCCGGCGACTTCATGCCGAGCATGCCGGGATGCATGTAGAAGATGGCGCCCATCGCCAGCACGAAGGCGGCGATGGAGCCCACGATCGGCCACGGGCTCGGATCGACGAGATGGTAGGGATGCTTCTGATTGCCCGCCATGGCTCCAACTTACTCCGGAAGGTTTCCCGCGCTCAATTGCGCGGGGTGCGCGAGGCGGCCGGCTGCTCCGCCGGCTTCTGCTTGATCGCGCGGTAGAAAGTGTAGGAGAGGGTGATCACGGACACGTCGTCGAGATTGCGGTCCGCGAGAATCTTGGGGTCGATGAAGAACGAGACCGGCATCTCCGCGCGCTGATGCGGCGCCAGCGTCTGCTCGTCGAAGCAGAAGCAGGCGATCTTGTCGAAATACTGCCCGGCCTTGAGCGGCGCCACGTTGAACACGGCCATGCCGGTGACGCTTTCGGCGCTCTTGTTCTCGGCGGCGTAGAAGGCCAGTTTCTGCTCGCCCACCTTGACCGTGATCTCGCGCTCGACCGGCCCGAACGCCCAGGGAAGATCGGGATGCGTTTCGGCCGTGAAGCGGATGGTGATCGTCCGCTCGGCCACCTGCGTGGGCGCCGTGCCGCTGCGCTGGGTCGTGCCGTTGTAGCCGGTGACCTCGCAGAAGATGCGATAGAGCGTGGGCGAATAGGCCGTGACCGCCAGCATGACGGCGATGGCGCCCGAGGCCGCGAGGACGGTGCGGCGCTTGCGGCCGGCGAGCGTGCTCCGGGCGCTCATTGCACGCCCATCCGCACGAACGGGAGGAAATAGAGCAGCACGACGATGGCGGCGAGCACGCCCAGAAGCGCGAGATTGCGCCCGCGGCGGCGGCGCTCGGACGGGCTGCGGTCCCGGGCGCGCGACATCGCTACCACCCCAGGCCCAGGGCCTTGTCCACGACCAGCATCGCGAACAGACCGAACAGATAGAGGATCGAGAAGGCGAACATGCGCTTGGCGCGAAGGTTCTGCCCCGCTCCATTGCCGTGATCGCCGAGCACGCGAAGCGCGTGGACGAGGAAGCCGGCCGACAGCGCCAGCGCCGCGGCGCCGTAGACCGGCCCCGAGAGGCCGATGAAGCACGGCGCCAGCGCCACCGGCGCCAGCAGGATCGTGTAGATCAGGATCTGGCGGCGCGTCTCGCGGTCGCCGGCCACGACCGGCAGCATCGGCACGCCGGCCTTGGCGTAGTCGCCGCAGCGGTAGAGCGCCAGCGCCCAGAAATGCGGCGGCGTCCACATGAAGATCAGCAGGAACAGGATCACCGGCGCGAGGCTCACGTCGCCCGCGACCGCGGCCCAGCCGATCATCGGCGGGAACGCGCCCGAGGCACCGCCGATGACGATGTTTTGCGGCGTGCGGCGCTTCAGCCACGCGGTGTAAACGAAGACGTAGAACGCGATGGTGAGCGCCAGGAGGCCCGCCGCCACCCAATTGACGGCCACGCCCATCAGCGCCACCGAACCCACCGCCAGCACGATGCCGAAGGCGAGCGCGTTCTCGGGTGCGACGCGGCCCGCGGGAATCGGGCGATCTTGCGTCCTCGCCATCAACGCGTCGATGTCGCGGTCGTACCACATGTTGATGGCGCCCGACGCACCCGCGCCGACCGCGATGCACAGCACGGCGATGGCGGCGAGGAACGGGTGCAGGGCGCCCGGCGCCAAATAGAGCCCGACGAGACCCGTGAACACCACCAGCGACATCACCCGCGGCTTCAGCAGCGCGAGATAGTCGCCCGCCGAAGCGTCCACACCGATGGCGCCGCACGCGAAGGCGCGCGGCCCCAGCGCCGCGGCAGCGGCGTCGGCCTCGAAGGTGCCGGTGACGGCCGGAGGACTCATGACGCTCCCGTATGCCCTAGCGCGATTCCACGGCCATCAATGGCGCGCGGACGCTTCGATCTTGGGCAGTTCTTCGAAGGTGTGGAACGGCGGCGGCGACGAAACTTTCCATTCGAGCGTGGTGGCGCCCTCGCCCCACGGATTCTCGCCGACGCGCACGCCCTTGGTCAACGTGTAGAAGACGAGGCCGAGGAAGAGCAGCACCGAGAAGGCGCCCATATAGGCGCCGTAGGACGCGATGTGATTCCAGCCCGCGAGCGCGTCGGGATAGTCCGGAACCCGTCGCGGCATGCCGGCGAGGCCGGCGAAGTGCATCGGGAAGAAAGTGATGTTGGCGCCGATGAACGCGATCCAGAAATGCAGCTTGCCGAGCCATTCCGGATACATGCGCCCGCACATCTTCGGGAACCAGTAATAGAAGCCGCCGAAGATCGAGAACACCGCGCCGAGGCTGAGCACGTAGTGGAAGTGCGCGACGACGTAGTAGGTGTCGTGCAGCACGTTGTCGATGCCGGCATTGGCCAGCACGACGCCGGTGACGCCGCCCACGGTGAACAGGAAGATGAAGCCGATCGCCCACAGCATCGGCGTCGAGAGCTTGATCGAGCCGCCCCACATGGTGGCGATCCACGAGAAGATCTTGATGCCGGTGGGCACGGCGATGACCATCGTCGCCGCGGTGAAATAGGCGCGCGTGTTGACACCCATGCCGACGGTGAACATGTGGTGCGCCCACACGATGAAGCCGATGCCGCCGATCGAGACCATGGCGTAGGCCATGCCGAGATAGCCGAACACGGGCTTCTTCGAGAAGGTGGAGATGATCTGGCTGACGATGCCGAACCCGGGGAGGATGAGGATGTAGACCTCGGGATGGCCGAAGAACCAGAAGAGATGCTGGTAGAGGATGGGGTCGCCGCCGCCCTGCGGCACGAAGAAGGTGGTGCCGAAATTGCGGTCGGTCAGCAGCATGGTGATGGCGCCGGCCAGCACCGGGAGCGAGAGCAGCAGCAGGAACGCCGTGACCAGGATCGACCACACGAACAGCGGCATGCGGTGGAGCGTCATGCCCGGCGCCCGCATGTTGAAGATCGTGGTGATGAAGTTGATGGCGCCCAGGATCGACGAGGCACCGGCGAGATGCAGCGAGAAGATCGCCATGTCGACCGCGGCGCCCTCATGCCCGCTGAAGCCGAGCTTGGCCCCGGCCGAAGAGAGCGGGGGATAGACGGTCCAGCCCGTGCCAGCGCCGCCGCCGACGAGCGCCGACAGCAGCAGCAGCGCGAACGACGGAATCAGCAGCCAGAAGCTGATGTTGTTCATGCGCGGGAACGCCATGTCGGGCGCCCCGATCATGATGGGCACGATCCAGTTGCCGAAACCGCCGATCATCGCCGGCATGACCATGAAGAACACCATGATCAGGCCGTGCGCGGTGACCAGCACGTTGAAGAAATGATGATCGGTGATGTACTGCGTGCCCGGATCCTGCAGCTCGAGCCGGAACCAGACCGAAAACGCCGTGCCGATGACCCCCGCGCACACCGCGAAGATCAGGTACATCGTGCCAATGTCCTTGTGGTTCGTGGAATAGGCGAAGCGGCGCCAGCCGGTGGGGTTGTGGTGATCGTGGCCGGCGTCGCCATGGGCTGCGTGGCCGTGATCGGCTGCCGGGGCTTGGGTGGGGACTGGGCTCATCGCCGCTGCCTTTCAATCGGAATTTCGCGGGAACCGCTGGATTACTTGCGCGCCGGCGCTTCGGCGCGCTTGGGCTCCTCGACCTTGTCGAACTTGCCTTTCGCCTCGGCCAGCCAGCGCTCGTAGTCGGCGCGGCTGACGACCCGGACGGCGATCGGCATGTAGCCGTGATCCGTACCGCAGAGCTCCGAGCATTGACCGTAGAAGGTGCCGAGCTTGTTCGCCTTGAACCAGGTTTCGTTGACGCGGCCGGGATTGGCATCCACTTTCACGCCCATCGCCGGCACGGTCCACGAGTGGATCACATCCATGCCCTGGACCAGGACGCGCACCGCGGTGTTGATCGGCACCACGACGACGTTGTCGACATCGAGCAGGCGCACCGGCTTGCGGCCGTTTTCGCGCTCGAAATCGGCGCATTTCTTCTTGTCGGTCTCGTCGTTGGAGCCGCGGCAGGCGATGTAGCTGGTGAACGAGAAGCGCGCGCCGGCGAGATCGTCGACCGGCTTGTTGTTTTCCTTCAGCGCGAAGCCCTTGTCGTCGACCTTGTAGGACGATTCGTAGACGTAGGACCAATACCACTGATGGCCGCGCGCCTTGATGGTGATCGTGGCGCCGGGCTCGTTCTTGGCCGCGTCCTCGCTGGGCGCCTTGTCCGAGAAATAGAGCAGCCGGAAGGAGGGCACCGCGATCACGACCAGGATCATGATCGGCACCACCGTCCACACCACCTCGATCAGCGTGTTGTGCGTGGTCTTGGAGGGGGTGGGGTTGGCCCGCGCGTTATAGCGGATCATGACCCAGATCAGCAGGGCCAGGACGAAGATCGAGACGCCGAAGATGATCCAGATGAGCAGGGTGTGGAAACGCTGGATGCTTTCCATCACCGGCGAGGCGGCCTCTTGGAGATTGAGCTGCCACGCCCGGGGCTGATCCGCCCAGGCGGCGCCCGCCAACGCGGCCAAAGCCGCGACGATGACGGCAAACCAGGCCGCCGCTCTTCCGTTCGCCATTCCTGCCACCCTGCCGGCTCGTGCCATAAAACGCGCCCGCCGCGCCGCTCCGAAAAGCGCGCGGCAGCGCCGGTAAAACATTCGAATATCGAGAGAGACGCTGCGCGGTCTTGCGGACCGGTGGGGATTATCGTCATGCCCTATTTCGGCGCCAGCGCGAGGCGTTGCGACGGACTGTCGCATAAATTCGCACACCGACGATCGCGGGGCCAAAACGCCGTCATGGACGCTCGGCGCCGCGACGGTCTAGAACGCCCCGAGCGCCCTCGGAACCGCCCATGACCTCGGAAGAGGACCAGCCGCCCGAAATACGCTGCCTCGACGGAAAAGGGGGCGGCACGATGCTGCCCTGGGACTCGGCGGTTTGCAATCAGCTGCCCGAGGGGCCCTTCTGGCTGCATCTCGACTGGGACACGCCCCTCGCCCACCAGCTGCTGGTCGAGACCTTCGGCGTGGACCCGGTGGTGGCCGAGGCGCTGGTGGAGGCGGATACCCGCCCGCGCAGCGTCGCGGTCAGCGGCGGCGAGCTCGTCATCCTGCGCGGCGTCAATCTCACCCCGGGCGCCGAGCCCGAGGACATGATCTCGCTGCGCATGCTCATCGACGGGAAGCGGGTGATCACCCTCACCCGGCGGGCGCTGCGCTCGATCGCCGAGGTCAAGCAGGCGATCGACACCGGCTGCGGCCCGGCGAACACCGGCGAATTCCTGGCCGCGCTGGTCGAGAAGATGATCGACCGCGTGGGACCGGTGCTGGCACAGCTCGAGGACGCCATCGACGAGGAAGAGGACGACCTGGTCGAGGGCAAGGTTTCGCACGTGGAGAGCACGCTGGTGGGCGTGCGCGGGCGCATCATCCGCCTGCGCCGCTATCTCGCACCGCAGCGCGAGGCGCTGATGCGCCTCAACGCCGAAAAGCTGGCCTGGATCGCGCCCGAGGATCGCGCCCGGCTTTACGAGACCTCGAACCAGCTGACCCGCTACATCGAGGATCTCGACTCCTTCCGCGAGCGGGCGCAAGTGTTCCAGGAAGAGATCGGGCTCTTCTACAATCGGCGCCTGACGCGCAGCACCTTCATCATCACCCTGGCGGCCAGCGTGATGGTGCCCCTCAACCTCGTCGCCGGCCTTTTCGGCATGAACGTGGGCGGCGTTCCCGGCAAGGACAGTTCCTATGCGTTCTGGGTCATTTCGGCGGTTTTCGTGGCGCTTCCCGCGATCGTCTATTTCTGGGGCCGGCGCAAACTCGATTGACGGGGGGAGAAAGCTTTCATGCCGGTGACGATTTGGCACAATCCGAAATGCTCGACCTCGCGCCGCGTGCTCGAGATGATTCGCAACAAAGGCATCGAGCCGCACGTGGTCGAATATTTGAAGACCCCGCCTTCGGCCAAGGACATCAAGGCGGTGCTGGCCAAGGCCAAGATCGGGGCGCGCGCCCTGCTGCGCAAGAAGGAGCCGGCCTATCGCGCCAAGGGGCTGGACGACGACAAGCTCTCCGATGCCGCGCTGATCCGCGCCATGACCGACGAACCGGTGCTGATCGAGCGCCCGGTGGTGCTGGCCGGACGGCGCGCGGTGCTGGCCCGCCCGCCGGAGCGCGTGTTCGAGGTGCTGTGAGGCGCCGGCGGGCTCAGTAGACCGCGCGGCCGCCGGAAATGTCGAACGTGGCGCCGGTGGAGAACGAGCACTCTTCGCTGACGAGCCACGCGACCAGCGCCGCGATCTCCTCGACCTCCACGAAGCGGTTCATGGGGATCTTGGAGAGCATGAAATCGATGTGCTGCTGCGTCATCTGCGCGAAGATGTCGGTCTTGGCCGCCGCCGGGGTCACGCAGTTCACCATCACGCCGCTGGTGGCCAGTTCCTTGCCCAGCGATTTGGTGAGCGCGATCACGCCGGCCTTGGCGGCGCTGTAGGCCGGGGCGTTGGGGTTGCCGTCCTTGCCGGCGATCGACGCGATGTTGACGATGCGCCCGTAGCGGTTCGCCATCATGTGGGGCGCGGCCACCTTGCAGCCGAGGAAGACGCCGACCAGGTCGATCTCGATCACCTGGCGGAAATCCTTGGCCGGATAGTCCCAGGTCTTGAGGTTGGGTCCGGCGATGCCGGCATTGTTGACCAGGATGTCGATCTTGCCGAACGCCTTGGCCGCCGCCGCGAACGCGCGCTTCAGGGAATCCTCGTCGGTGACGTCGGCCACGGCGGTGGCGAGCGTACCCTTGCCCTTCAAGGCCGCCGCGGCTTTCTCGAGCGCCGCGGCATCGCGGTCCCATAGCATGATCTTGGCGCCGGATTCCATGAGGCGCCGGGCGATGGCGTAGCCGATGCCGCGCGCGCCGCCGGTGACGATGCCGGCGCGGCCGGCTAGATCGATCTTGTTCAAGACGCTTCCCCTCGGTTCAGATCTGGATGCCGCCGTCGACCGAATAGACCCCGCCGGTGACGAACACCGATTCGTCGGAAGCGAGATACACCAGCATCGGCACGATGTCGTCCACCGTTCCGAGGCGGCCCATGGGCTGGCGCGCGATGAAATCCTTCTTCGCCTGCACCGGATCGGCGAAGGCCGCGATGCGGGCCTGGAGCGAGGGTGTATCGACCGTGCCGGGCGCGATGGCGTTGCAGCGGATGCCCTGCTTCACGTAGTCGGCGGCGATCGACTTGGTGAGCCCGATCACCGCGGCCTTGGTGGCGCCGTAGACGAAGCGGTTGGGGAAGCCCTTCAAGCTCGAGGCGATGGACGCGATGTTGATGATCGAGCCCTTGGCGCGCTTCAGCATGCCCGGCAGCAGCGCGCGCGTGACGAGATACATCGAGCGGACGTTGAGATTGAAGCTGAACTCCCAATCCTTGGGCGCGCAATCGAGAATCGTGCCGTGGTGAACGTAGCCGGCGCAATTGAAGAGGATGTCGACGGGGCCAGCGGCGTTCGCCTCGCCCGTGACCCGCTCGATGGCGGCGGCGTCGGTGGCGTCCAGCACACGAGTGACGATGCCGGGCGTGGCCTCGATGGCCTTCACGGCGGCGGCGTCGATGTCGGTCGCCCAAACCTTGGCGCCTTCGCGCGCGAAGGCGAGGGCCGCGCCGCGGCCGATCCCCTGCCCCGCCGCGGTGATGAACGCGGTCTTGCCCGCGAGCCGTCCGGCCATGCCGCGTCTCCTCCCGATGTCGTTTCTCGACCCCAAGATTGGTCAGGCCATTTGACCCCTCGACATTAGATCGCTAACCTTCTCTGAAGCAAGAACGACAAGAAACGCGGCCTGGGAGGACGACGGCTTGCCCCTGCAGCCGATCGAAACGCGCCGGATCTACCGGCAGATCGCCGACCAGGTGGCCGGCCTGATTTCGCGCGGCGAATTTCCGCCGGGCTCGCGCCTGCCGACCGAACGCGAATTGGCCCAGCTCCTCGGCGTCAGCCGCCCCTCGGTGCGCGAAGGCTTGATCGCGCTCGAAGTGGAAGGCCTGGTCGACGTCCGCGTCGGTTCCGGCATCTATGTGCGCCGCGTGCGCGGCGGCACGCCCGCCGCGGACGTGCTCGGCGACAGCCCGAGCCCGTTCGAGCTGCTCCGCGCGCGGCGCAGCATCGAAAGCGACGTGGCCGAAGCCGCGGCGCGCACCGCCGACGAAGACGACATCGCCGGCATCGCCGAGGCGGTGCGGCTGATGAAGACCGACATCCACGGCGGCGAGGCCTACGAGACCGGCGACCGCCTGTTCCACATCCGCATCGCCGAGGCGACGAAAAACGGCGTGTTCGTCTCGGTGGTGAATATGCTGTGGGATCTTCGCGCCTCGCCGGTGTTTGCGCGCCTGCTGCGCCACACGGTCACCGACGGCGTGCGCACGCGCTCGATCGCCGACCACGAGCGCATCCTCAAGGCGCTCGTGGCGCGCGACCCCGAGGCGGCCCGGCGGCAGATGCAGAAACACCTCGACCGCGTGGCGCGCGAATACGAGCGCGATTGGCCGCTGGTCGCATCGGAAATGGGCGGCCACGTCAACGGCACGGCGCGCGCGCCGGCCGCGGGCCCGGCCAAGCGCCCGCGCCGCCACCGGGAGTGAGAGCATGGCCTCGGTCGTCATCCGCGACGTGCGCAAGGCCTTTGGATCCCACGCGGTGATCCACGGCGTGAGCGTCGACATCGCCGACGGCGAGTTCGTGGTGCTGGTAGGCCCCTCGGGCTGCGGCAAGTCCACGCTGCTCCGCATGCTGGCGGGACTCGAGCACATTTCCGACGGCGAGATCATGATCGGCGACCGGGTGGTGAACCATCTGCCGCCCAAGGAACGCGACGTGGCGATGGTGTTCCAGAACTACGCGCTCTATCCGCACATGACCGTGGCGGCCAACATGGGCTTCTCGCTGAAGCTGCGCGGCACGTCCAAGGCCGAGGTGGACGCGCGCGTGCTGCGGGCCGCGGAGATCCTCGGCCTCGTTCCCTATCTCGAGCGGTTTCCGCGCCAGCTTTCGGGCGGCCAGCGCCAGCGCGTGGCCATGGGCCGCGCCATCGTGCGCGACCCGCAAGTGTTCCTGTTCGACGAGCCGCTCTCGAACCTCGACGCCAAGCTGCGCGTGGCGATGCGCACCGAGATCAAGGCGCTGCATCAGCGGCTCAAGACGACGACGGTCTACGTGACCCACGACCAGATCGAGGCCATGACCATGGCCGACAAGATCGTGGTGATGCACGACGGCATCGTGGAGCAGATCGGCACCCCGCTCGAGCTCTACGACCGGCCGGGCAACGTGTTCGTCGCCGGCTTCATCGGCTCGCCGGCGATGAATTTCTTCAAAGGGCGCATCGAGGGCGGCCGCTTCCTGGCCGAGGGCGGCGTCTCGCTGCCGCTCGCCAACGGAGCCCAAGGCGGCGGCGGCGGGCGCGCCACCTATGGCATCCGGCCCGAGCATTTCCGCGTCGCCGAGAACGGCGTCGCCGAGAACGGCGCCGGCGGCGACGGGGTGGCGATCCAGGTCAAGGTCGTCGAGCCGACCGGCTCCGAAACCCAGGTGGTGGCGGAGTGCGGCGGCCAAGACGTCGTGTGCGTCTTCAGGGAGCGCATCCAGGCGCGGCCCGGAGAAACCATTCGCGTGGCGCCCGATGCGGCGCTCGCGCACCTGTTCGACGAGACCAGCGGGCGGCGGATCAATTGATGCGCCGCCCGCGACGAGATCGGGGGACCCAAGAGGCCCGCGACCGGGGGCGGCGACGCTCCTGCATAAGCAGAAGAGGAAGGCCGGCTTCAAGGCCTTCCACCACACAGGAGGAAACGTCATGCCCAAGATCGATCGCCGTTCGCTGATCAAAGGAGCCGCCGCGGCCGGTGCCGCGGGGGCCGTGGCCCAGACGGGGCTCTTCGGCTTTGCCCAGGCCTGGGCGCAGGCCGCGCCCTGGAAGCCCGAGAAAGGCGCAAAGCTCCAGATTCTCCGCTGGAAGCGCTTCATCCAATCGGAAGAAGACGCGTTCATGGTGCTGGTCGCCGCCTTCACCAAGGCGACCGGCGTGCCGGTGAACGTACTCAACGAATCGCTCGACGACGTGCAGCCCAAGGCCTCGGTCGCGGCCAACACCGGCCAGGGCCCGGATCTTTTCTGGGGCCTCTATTCGCTGCCGCATCTCTTTCCCAACAAGATCGTCGACGTCACCGACGTCGCCACCCATCTCGGCAAGAAGTACGGCGGCTGGGTCGCGAGCGCCGAGACCTACGGCAAATCGGGCGGCAAGTGGATCGCGATCCCGGTCGGCTACAACGGCAACGTCATCAACTACCGCCAGAGCATGATCGAAGCCGCCGGCTTCAAGGAAGTGCCGAAGGACACGGCCGGATTCCTCGAGCTCATCAAGGCCTTGAAGGGCAAGAACACGCCCGGCGGCATGGCGCTCGGCCGCGCCTCGGGCGACGGCAATGCCTGGGTGCATTGGTGCCTCTGGGCCTTCGGCGGCAACGTCGTCGACGCCAAGGACAAGGTCATCATCAACTCGCCCGAAACCGTGAAGGCGCTGGAGTACGCGCAGGCGCTCTATGCCAGCTTCATCCCCGGCACCGCCTCGTGGAACGACTCCTTCAACAACAAGGCGTTCCTCTCCGGCGAGCTTTCGCTGACCAACAACGGCGTCTCGATCTACGCCGCCGCCAAGGCCGAAGCGGCCAAGGGCGACGCGAAGATGAAGGCGATGGCGGACGACACCAACCACGCCCTCTGGCCGGTGGGCCCGATCGGCAAGCCGACCGAATTCCACATCGCCTATCCGATGATGATCATGCGCTACTCGAAGTTCCCGCAGGCGGCGAAGGCGTTCCTGGCCTTCACGCTCGAGGCGGAGAACTACGACAAGTGGCTGATCGGCGCGGTGGCCTACATCACGCATCCGCTCAACGCTTACGACAAGAACCCGGTCTGGACCTCCGATCCCAAGCTCACCATCGTGCGCGACATCGCCAAGCGCACGCTGACGGCGGGCGGGCTCGGATCGGTCGGCGAGCGCGCGGCTTCCGCGCTGGCCGACTTCCTGGTGCTCGACATGTTCGCCTCGGTGTGCACGGGCCGCACCACGATCAAGGACGCGATCGCCGTCGCCGAACGGCAGGCCAAGCGCATCTATCGCTAGGCTGAAGAAGACGCGCCGGCGCGGCGGACGCGATCCGCCGCGCCGGTACGCTTCCCTCGCGACAAAGACTGGATCGTCTCATGCCCGACGCCGCGATCCCGCATTCCGCGTCTTCGCCGACCGCGTCTTCGCGGACGCTGGCGCCGCCCTCGCTCTGGTCGCGGCTCAAGGTGAATCGCGACTGGCTCGGCGCCTGGTTCATGCTGCCGGCCATCGCGTTCCTGGTGCTGTTCCTCGCCTATCCGCTGGCGCTCGGCATCGCCTACTCGTTCACCGAGGCGCGCATCGGCCAAGACATCTGGTCGGCGCCCTGGGCGGGCCTCGACAACTACATCTGGCTGATGGGCGACGACCAGTTCCTGGTCGCCGTGTTCAACACGCTGTTCTACACCTTCGTGGCGAGCGTGCTGAAATTCGCCATCGGCCTCTATCTCGCGGTGCTGCTCAACAACCACTTGCCGTTCCGCGCCCTGATCCGCGCGATCGTGCTGGTGCCGTTCATCGTGCCGACCGTGCTCTCGGCCATCGCCTTCTGGTGGATCTTCGATCCGCAATTCTCGATCGTCTCCTGGTCGCTCCGGCAGATGGGCATCATCTCGACCAACATCGATTTTCTCGGCGATCCCTGGAACGCGCGCTGGTCGGTGATCTTCGCCAATGTCTGGCGCGGCGTGCCGTTCATCGCCATCACGCTCTTGGCGGGCCTCCAGACCGTGCAGCCCTCGCTCTACGAGGCCGCCACCATCGACGGAGCCTCGCGCTGGCAGATGTTCCGCCACATCACCTATCCGCTGCTGACGCCGATCATCGCCGTGGTGATGACCTTCTCGGTGCTGTTCACCTTCACCGATTTCCAGCTCATCAAGGTGCTGACCAATGGCGGGCCGGCGGGCGCGACCGAACTGATGGCCACGCTCTCCTACAACCGCGCCATCCTCGGCGGCCAGCGCATCGGCGAGGGGGCGGCGATTTCCACCGCCATGATCCCGTTCCTGCTCGCCTGCATTCTCATTTCGTGGTTCGGCTTGCAGCGGCGGAAATGGCAGCAGGGAGAGGGCAATGACTGAGACCGCCAACGGCGGCGCGGCGAAACCGGCCCGCAAGCCCCTGGTCGACGAATCGGAGGGCATGCGGTACCTGGAGCGCCTGCCGCGGAAGCTCGTCACCGTCTATCTGCCGCTCGGCATCATCATGCTGGTGCTGATCTTCCCGTTCTATTGGATGGCGATCACGGCCGTGAAGCCGAAGTCGCATCTGCTCGATCTCGACACGCACAGCCCGTTCTACACGCTCTCGCCGACGATCGAGCACATCCGCGATCTGCTCTTCAAGACCGACTATCCGCTCTGGCTCTGGAATACGATGCTTGTCGCGGTGGTGGCCACGATCCTGGCGCTCTTGGCGAGCATCTTCGCGGCCTATGCCATCGTGCGCATCCGCTACCGCGGCGCGCAGTGGGTGGGCGGGCTGATCTTCCTCGCCTATCTCGTGCCGCCGTCGATCCTGTTCATTCCGCTCTCGACGGTGATCCACGAATACGGCCTGTTCGACACGCCCTTCGCCCTCATCCTCACCTATCCGACCATCCTCATCCCGTTCTCGACCTGGCTCTTGATGGGATACTTCAAGACGATTCCGTTCGAGCTCGAGGAATGCGCGCTCATCGACGGCGCCTCGCGCTGGCAGATCCTGTGGAAGATCGTGCTGCCGCTGGCCGTGCCGGGCCTCATCTCGGCCGGCATCTTCTGCCTGACGCTCTGCTGGAACGAGTTCATCTACGCCCTCACCTTCATCAACTCGACCGAGCACAAGACCGTGCCGGTGGCGATCGTGACGGCGCTGACCGACGGCGATCAATATCGCTGGGGCTCGCTGATGGCCGGCGCCCTCGTCGGCTCGCTGCCGCTGGTGATCCTCTATTCCTTCTTCGTCGAGCACTACGTCTCGGCGATGACCGGGGCGGTCAAGGAATGACCGCGCCGTGAGGGAACGACGCGCATGAAATTGGCCTTCATAGGCCTCGGCGCGATGGGCCGGAGCATGAGCGCGCGCCTCATCGGCGCCGGACACGCGGTTTCGGGCTACGACGTCGTGCCCGAGGCGTGCGCGGCGCTCGCGAAGGCGGGCGGGCGCGCGGCCGCGAACGCGGCCGACGCGTGCCGCGGCGCCGACGCCCTGATCGTGATGGTGTTCAACGCCGAGCAGGTGGAGGCCGCGCTCTTTGGGCCCAACGGCGCGGCCGAGACGCTGCCGAAAGGCGCCCTCGTGATCATGAGCGTCACCATGACTCCGGCGCAGTCGCGCTCCTTCGCCGCGCGATTGGCGGCAAAGGAATGGCCGATGCTGGATGCGCCGATGAGCGGCGGCTCCCAAGCCGCGGCCGAGGGACAGCTGAGCTTCATGGCCTCGGGCAGCGACGAAGCCTTCGCCAAGGCCGAGCCGCTGCTGGCGCCCATGGCCAAGCGCGTCTACCGGCTCGGCGCGGAATGCGGCTTGGGCTCCACCATGAAGATGGTGCACCAGATCGCTGCCGGCGCGAATCTCGCGGTGGCCGCGGAGCTCACCGCCTTCGGGACGCGCATGGGGCTCGATCCCGGCGTGATCCTCGACGTGGTCAACAACGCCGCCGGGCGCTCGTTCATGTACGAGATGGTGGGGCCGCGCATGATCGCGCGCGATTTCGCGCCGCGCGGGCCGCTCGAGATCTTCGTCAAGGATCTCGGCATCGCGCTGGAGGCGGGCAAGGCCGCGCGCTTCCCGCTGCCGATGGCGGCGGCCGCGCACCAGCTCTATCTCGCCGCCGCCGCAAACGGCCACGGCGCCGAGGATGTCGGCGCCGTGGTGAAAGCCTACGAGGCGATGAGCGGAATCGTCGTCAAGCGCGGCGGCTGACGCGGCCGCCCGGACGCGGGATCAGGCCGCCGCGAGCTTCTTGATGCGCGCGTTGAGGCGCGAGAGCTGGCGCGCCGCGGCGTTCTTGTGCAGCACGCCCTTGGTCACGCTGCGATGGATCACGGGTTGCGCGGCCTTGAACGCGGCCGCGGCCTTGGCCTTGTCGCCGCCGACGATGGCCTGCTCGACCGCGACGAGGATCGACTTGAGCCGGCTGACGCGCGACTTGTTGATGACCGCGCGGCGGGCATTGCGGCGGGTGCGCTTGATGGCGGAAGGATGCCGCGCGGAGCGCTTCTTCTTGGCGGCGCCTGCGGCGCCGGTTCCGGTTGCCATGTCTGGTTCGTTCCGATTCTGTGGATAATTCGAAGCGTGGGGTTATACGCGCCCGCCCCCCGCCGTCAAGCCGAGGGCCTGCGCCTCTTAGGCGCATGAACCGGCTAAGATACCCGCTCCGCCCGGATAACGCAGAAAATTTGGCAATTGACTTGAATCAACGCCGCGCGTCCGCGCCGCTTATAGGCATCTCTGGAGACATTACTGGGATGCACGGAAGGCACGGAAGCGATGAAGATTACGAGGTACGCGGGATGGGTCGCAGAGTACGGCAGCGGTACGCCTGATGGGGGCACGGCAACTTGGCGCGCCGCGCTGCTAGGAACCGCCGCTGTATGCGCCATCTTGGCGATGATGCCGCCCACCGCCGCGCAGCAGGGCGACCCGCCGACAGGCGCACCTGTTCGTACGCAGGATCGGCCACGCGAACGCCAGCGCGCGCCCGACATGCCGGCGCCGCCCACGGCCGTTCCGGCCACCCCGACACGCCCGACCACGACTGCTGGAGACGGATTTCTGGCGGATTGGATCGATCCGGCGACGGGCGGCATTCGTCTCGGCACGTTTCGTCTTTTCCCCACCCTCGATCTTACCGGAATGTTCGACGACAACGTCTTCGCTACGTCGAACGACAAGAAATCAGACTATGTCGGCATCGTGAGCCCCGGCCTGACGCTCCGCTCGGCGTGGAAAGAGCATGAGTTGAACCTGTGGAGCAGCGCCGAGATCGGCCGATACGCGCGGTTCAAGCGCGAGAACTACGAGGATTATCAGCTCGGCTTCGACGGCCGCTATGACTTTGCCCGGGATTTCTACGCATTCGGCGGGCTCGAGTTCGACCGAACGCACGAGGCGCGTGAGTCGCCGGACGGGGTGTTCGGCCTGCGGCCGACGATCTACCGCGATCTGGATGGCCACGCCGGATTGCACAAGGAATTCGGCCCCTTCACCATTCGCTTCGGCGGGACGATTCGCTGGCTCGACTACGACGACGTTGCCGGCACGTCGTCCATCATCAACAACGACGACCGCGATCGCGTCATGTACACGATCGCCGCCCGCGTTTCATACAAGTTCGCGCGCGGATATGAGTTGTTCGGCCAGGCAACTTACGATCGGCGCGACTATGCCGCATACGCCGACGACAACGGCTATCGGCGTAATTCGCACGGCTACCGTATGGCCGTCGGACTCAAGGCCGAACTGGGCCGGCAGCTCGATGCAGAAGTATATGCCGGCTATTTGGAACAGATCTACGACGACGTCCGATTTCGCCCCGTCAGCAACATCCATTTCGGCGCCCGGTTGCGCTGGCTTGTCAAGCCGAGCATTCTGATCACCGGCTTCGTCGATCGTTCGATCGAAGAGACGACGCTCGCCGGGGCGTCGAGCTACATCTCGACACGATTCGGCCTTCGCTTCGAGCATGCGCTTGCGGAAAAGTGGACTCTACTCGCGCACACGTCTTATTCGGCGAATCAGTATCAGGATATTGCGCGAACCGACGATATCTACAGCGCAGGCATCGGCCTCCGCTATTATATCGACCGGCGGCTCTGGCTTGGCCTCGATTATTCCTACCAGTATCGCGATTCGACGGCCGACCTGCAGCAGTACACGCAGAACCTGGTCATGCTGCGCGTCGGCACGGAGCTGGCACCCCCGCCACGCCGGCGCGCGATAACGCCTGCCGCGAGCGCGGCAACGCCGACGACGTCAGCCGCCGTCTTTGACGGCTTCTACGTTGGGACACAGTTCGGGTTCGGCGACCATATCACCGAACTGCACGGCCCGCGCGAATCCGACGGTACGCTCAATGCTCGTTTCGGCAAGTACGGCTGGGCTTGGGGCGGGGTTGCCGGCTGGGGCAAGACGATCGACGTCGTGTATCTCGGCCTCGAAGTAGAGGGCGAGTATGCCGACTCTCATTGGCAGCATGCGCGTCTGCCCGGCGGCCGTATCTTCGCTGTGGACCAGAAATACAGCTTCGGCGCGAGCCTGCGGGCTGGCTACGTGACGCCTTTTCAGGCCCTGCTTTATGTTCGCCTCGGATTCGTGCGCACGGGATTCAACACGCAATATCAGCATCAACGGCAAACCGTCGATCAGGACAATGAGCTTACCGGATTGCGCTTCGGCGCTGGTATCGAACACCCGCTCACGCAGGCTCTCTTCCTGCGCTCGGAGTATGTCTACACGAACTATCCGTCCTACACCGTCACGGTACGACCGGGCACCGACACGTTCGAGCCGAGCGGCAGCTTGTTTCGGCTCGCCCTCGTCTGGCGCTTCAACGGCGGGGATGCTTTCTCGGCGATGAGTCTCGGGCGCGAGACCGTAAACTTTGGCGGCTTCTATGCCGGCGGTACACTCGGGCACAACGGCGTGGGCTCCCGCGTCACGGGTCCTCGCGAGAACGCCAGTGTGCTCGATGCCGATTTTCGCGGCCAGGGTTTCGGGCTCGCCGGTTTCGGCGGTTACGGCTTCGTATATCGGAGTTTCTATGTCGGCGCCGAAAGCGAGCTGGAAGGTTCCTGGAGCGGCTGGGACCATCGTCGCGCACCCCACGGCAGCGATTTCACGCAAGACAAGGTCTTCAGCCTTGGCGGCGCAGCACGCCTCGGCTACGTGGTTGCAGGACGCGCGTTGATCTACGGCCGGATCGGAGCGGTGCTGACGCAGTTCCGCACGACCTTCCAAGACGGACCGCACAGTTACAGTCAGAATGACAACCGTGTCGGCCTCCGTTTCGGAGTCGGTGTGGAAGTGCCGGTGACGAAATCCATCTTCACGCGGCTGGATTACAGCCATACGCTTTACGGCAGCTACACGCTGTCTCACGTGAGCGGAGTCGAGGTTTACAAGCCCAACGAAAATCTGGTCCGCCTCGGCGTGGTCTACCGGTTCTAGGTTCATGTCGCGCACGGAGAAACACGAAGCGATGCGTCGGCGGCGATTGGGCGACGCCGACTATCGCCAGCTCAAGCTCGCCACGCGCGAGCAAATTCTCGCGTGCGGCGGCTTGGAAGTGGCGGCACAGGGAACGAGAGTCGGCAAGTCCGAGCTCGGTTACTATCAATCGATTCATCATGGGGCCCGCTTCATGCCGATCGACGTTGCCGCCGATCTCATCGCCTGCTCGGGAGCACTCGATATTGCCGAGGCGCTTGCCGCCATCGCCGGTGCGGGAGTCGTTCCGGTCGCCGGAGCGCCGGGCGAACTCAACGGTGAAATCATCGAGTTCGCAGAATACGCCGCGGCGGCATTCCGCGATTATGCGCTAATCGAGCAAGCTGAAAGGCCGAGTCGGGAAATGGTCGAGAGACTCGATCGCGATCTCAAACAAGTGATCCGGGTCGCCATGCAGGCCCGGGAGAACATCAAGGCCCGTGTCGGCTCCGAGTTCGGCGCGGGAAAGCGTTCGGATAAAAATTGATGTGCTCGGCCCAATTCGCGACCTGCGGAAAAACTGCGCAAGATTCCGCTCGTTCGCGTACCGCGCTGTCACCATCTTCACACTTCATCTTGGGGCGTTCGCGCGCCGCAATCGAAATTGACCTGGTTGCACGAGTCGGAGAGTGAGACATGTCCAAACTAACTGAGAAAAGCGGACGCTTCGCAGCGCTGATGGCCGCCATTGCGATCGCGCTTCCGGCCGGCCTGATCGGCTTGGCCGGGCTCGCGACGCAAATCGGTGTCGACGCCATCGCACAAACGCACGACGACAAGTCGCACGATAGCCACAAGGGCAAGGGCGGTCCCGGGAAAAGCCATGGCGGCGGCCGGGATACGAAAGCGCCTCACGGCAAGTCTGAAGACGACAAGATATTCCGGGGAAAGAAGCACAAGGGCACCGAGGAAGAGAGCGATCACGGCGCCGACAGGTCGAATAGTTCCCCGAGCGACAAACACGAAACTGCGACGACCGAGACCGATTCGGATCGCCGCGGGCCGAAATACAAGGGCGGACGCGATACCGGGAAGCCGACAAATGCCGCGGTTAAGAAGGGCAGCATCTATGCCGATCTTTGGGTCATACTTCGCAACCCCAACGGCACGCCAATTTTGAGCGCCCAGGGCTTCGTGCAGCCTGTCGACAGGAACGGCGTTCCCATTCCGCTGAACACCGACGGCTCGCCGGTCGATCCGGCGAGCGTCGTCGAGGTCGAGCTGAGCCGGCTCAACGTGGCGCGGGCACCGAAGACGGTTCTTGATCGTCAGCTCGCGGACGTCGTCAAATCGATCAATGGCGCGACGGCGATCACGCAGGACACAGCCGGCCGAATCGTCGTGACGATCGGCACGACGACAAAGACGATCGATTCGCCGCTCGCGAACCTGGCTATCTACAAGGCACTTATCGAGAAAGGGTATATTCCCGGCGTCAACACGTCGATCAATCTCGGCACCTTGTCGTTCCTAAACGATGGCGTCCAAACCAACGCGGATTTCTCGGCGGCCGCGCGATTTCTCGGGGCAGCCTCCGACAAGTCTGGCCGGATACTGCCGGATACGGTTGCCTACCTGAATCAGATCATACAGATGAGCGGGCCGAGCACGTTCACGTTCGCCGACAACAAAGTGTATGTCGCCGTTCCGGCCGATTTGGCTTACACGCGCGCAGCCTACAACGTGGCGGTTGAGGTGCTCGTGAAGCAGACGGATGGGAGCTATGTACGGCGGTCGGTGAATCTGATCGACGCGGTCTTCGCGGGTGTGACGTTCGCCGCCCAGCCGCTAACAGGCTTCGGGGCGCTCACTCAGGCAGCCGATGACGCGCGGGCCGTGATCCAATTCTTGCACGACAATCCCTTGCCGACGAACTGAAGTGTATCCGACTTGGCGCGAACCGATTTGGGCAGCGGCGTAACGCGTGAGCGCATCCGCACGTTGTTCGGCAGTGCGCTGCTCGTTCGGCGGTTAATGCGCGATTGATCTGGGTCAATGTCGGTTTCGAGCCAGGCGCTACTCTTTTATTGATTTGAAATGCGTTCGCGTTGGAGCGGACGTGGAAATGTTCTCGGACTTTCCACTTTCAGCCTGCGCGCTGCGAGCCAAATAAGGGAAGTCGCGAGTGGAGCGAGCGGTGTTATTGCCGTGAGTTTCGAATCAAGCAGATCAGAGAGAGGTCAACATGGTACGATTCATTTCGAATACTATCCGCACCGCCGCGTTGGCGGCCGCTGTAACCATAGCGATTCCGCTCGGGCTCGCCGGACTTGGCGATAGCGGGCTGCAACTGGGTACCGCATGGGCCCAGGGCCAGAAAGGCGATTCGCCCGGCAAGGGTGGCCCAAGCAAGGGCACCGGAAAAGATGCGGGTACGGATGCCGATCATGGCCGCTCCGGCGAAGACAAGGTCCTGCGTGGTAAGCGCGACAGCCAGAAAGGCCCCAGTGCGGCCGAGGAAGATTCCGACCGCCGAGGTCCGGCCTATAAAGGCGGCCGCGAAACCGGACGCCCGACCGGCTCCGGCACGAAGAAAGGCACGGCCTATGCCGATCTGTGGGTCATCCTGCGCGATGCCAATGGCCTGCCGATCCTGACCGCGCAAGGCTACGTTCAGCCGCTGGACGTGAATGGCGTTCCCGTCCCGCTCAATGCCGATGGGACGCCAGTCGATCCGACCAAAGTTGTGGAAGTCGAATTGAGCCGTCTCAATGTCGGCCGTTCGCCGAAGTCGGTTCTCGATCGTCAGCTTGCCGACGTCGTCAAGACAATCAATTCCGCGACGGCGATTACCATCGATACGGCCGGACGCATCGTCGTCACCATCGGCACCGAAACTAAGACCATCGATTCGCCGCTGGCCAACTTGGCGATCTACAAGACGCTGATCGAGAAGGGCTATATCCCTGGCATCACGACGACGATCAATTTCGGCACGCTCTCCTTCCTCAAGGATGGCGTATTGACCAAGGAAGACTTCACTGCCGCTGCTTCATTCTTGGGTGCGGCTTCGGACAAGAGCGGAACGATCCTGCCGGATTCCGTCGCCTATATAAACCAGATCCTTCGGGTCAGCGGTTCCGCGACGTTCACCTATGTCGATGGCAAGGTCTACGTGCGTTATCCGACGGAGCTGACGTATGATCGGACGGTTTATAACGTCATGGTCGAAGTGCTCGTGAAGCAGACCGACGGAAGCTACGTCAAGACGCCGGTGAACTTGATTACCGCGGTCTTCGGCGGCGTGACCTTCACCTCGCAACCGCTGACCGGCTTCACGGCCTTCACCCAAGCGGCCGACGACGCGCGCGCAGTCATCCTGTTCATCCACGACAATCCGTTGCCGACGAACTAGATTGACAAGAACCGAGAAGAAAACGGCGGGAGGCTTTCTCCCGCCGTTTTGCTTTGTGCACGGCCCCTCACCGATTCTTGAACTTGGGCTCGCGCTTTTCGACGAACGCGGCCATGCCCTCGTTCTTGTCTTCGAGCGCGAACGCCGAGTGGAACACGCGCCGCTCGAACAGCACGCCCTCGCGCAGGGTCGTCTCGAAGGCGCGATTGACCGATTCCTTGATCATGAAGACCACCGGCCGCGACTTCTTCGCGATGATGTCGGCGATCTTGAGCGCTTCCTCGAGCAGCTTGTCGGCCGGGAAGACGCGGCTCACGAGGCCGCAGGCGAGCGCTTCCTGCGCATCCATCAGGCGGCCGGTGAGGCACATGTCCATGGCCTTGGACTTGCCGGCGAAGCGCGCGAGGCGCTGGGTGCCGCCGGCACCCGGCAGGATGCCGAGATTGATCTCGGGCTGGCCGAATTTCGCGTTGTCGGCCGCGACGATGAAATCGCACATCATCGCCACTTCGCAGCCGCCGCCGAGCGCATAGCCGGCCACGGCGGCGATCACGGGCTTGCGGATCTTGGTGATCTCTTCCCATTCCTTGGTGATGAAATCCTCAAGATAGACGGTCTGGAACGTCTTGCCCTGCATCTCCTTGATGTCGGCGCCGGCGGCGAAGGCCTTTTCGCTGCCGGTGATCACGATGCAGCCAACGGCGGGGTCGGCATCGGCGGCGTGGAGCGCCTGGCCGATCTCGCGCGCGAGCTGCGAGTTGAGGGCGTTCATCGCCTTCGGCCGGTTGAGCGTGATGAGCGCCACGGCGCCCTTGGTTTCGTAGACGATCGTCTCGAAGGCCATGCTGTGACCCCTTGTTGTGCCGAAGATGCCGCGGCGCGCCCCTGCCGGTCAGCGACGGGGACGCCGGTGCGGTTGCCGTGGATTGTCAGCGGTGCGGAACGTTTCCTGATGACCCCGGTTCCCCCTCACGACGGACGGGCACCGGGCGGCGCCTTGAAAGAGGCCTAAGGCGCCGGAAGAGGTGGGGTTTTTACACTAGCGCTGGCGGCGCGGACAATAGAAGGTCGAGCGCCCGCCCTGGACGAGCCGGCGGATGCCGCCAGTCTTGGCCACGTCGCAGGTGCAGCCGGGGCAGGCCTTGCCCTCCTTGTCGTAGACCGCCCAGCGGTGCTGAAAATAGCCAAGCTCGCCCGAGGGCTGCACGTAGTCGCGCAGACTCGAGCCGCCGCTGGCGATGGCGTCTTCGAGCACCCGCTTGATGGCGGCTGCGAGCAGCACGGCCTTTTCGCCTTTGACCGTGCCGGCGCGCCGCTTGGGCGAAAGCCCGGCCCGGAACATGGCCTCGCAGACGTAGATGTTGCCGAGGCCGGCGATGCGCCGCTGGTCGAGCAGCGCAGCCTTGAGCGGCGTCTTGCGGCCCGCGACGGCCGCGGCCAGTGCCGGGCCGTCGAATTCGGGCGCCAGCGGCTCAGGGCCGATGGCGGCGAACAGCTTGTGGTGGGCGAAATCGGCGCGCTTGACGAGGGCGACGAGGCCGAAGCGGCGCGGATCGTTGAGCGTGACCCTCACGCCGTCTTCCATGGCCAGCGTGATGTGATCGTGGGCGCCGAGGACACGCACCGCGTCCTTCTCGATGAACAGGCGCCCCGACATGCCGAGATGGACGACGCAGATATCGTCGGTTTCGAGCTCGAGGAGGAGGTATTTCGCGCGCCGGCCGATGGTGGCGATGCGCTTGCCCTCGAGCCGCGCCCGGAGATCGCGCGGCAACGGGATGCGGAGATCGGGCCGCCGCACCGTGACGCTCGCGATGCGCTTGCCGGCCAGCGCCGGCATCAGGCCGCGCCGTATGGTTTCGACCTCGGGAAGCTCGGGCATTCGACCTCGGTTCCTGTTGCGCAAGGGATAGCAGGGAGGCGGGGAGACGGGGAGATCGACTATCGCGCATTGCGCACTCGAATATCTCCCCGCCTTTCCGCCTCACTGCCCCTTTTTCGATGCCCTGCATCTAGCCACACGCGCTGGCAGCGAGGTGCCGCGTCCGCTATCGTGGCGCGCATGGATGACCGGCCGTCGGATACCGAGGCGCCGCAACCGGCCGGGCGCAAGCTGCCGCCCGGCACGGTCGATTTCGGCTTCGCCACCGTCGCCGCCGAGGAGAAGGCGCGCATGGTGGGCGGCGTCTTCAGCCGCGTGGCGCGGCGCTACGATTTGATGAACGACCTGATGAGCGGCGGCCTGCACCGCCTCTGGAAGGATTCGTTCGTGGACGCGCTGCGCCCCTACGACGGCCTGCGCCTGGTCGACGTCGCCGGCGGCACCGGCGACATCGCCTTCCGCGTGCTCGAACGGGCACCGGGCGCCGACGTGACCGTGTGCGACATCAATGCGGACATGCTGGCGGTCGGCCGCGACCGCGCCCTCGACCGCGGGGTGACGGCCGGGCTCGACTGGGTGACGGCCGATGCCGAGGCCCTGCCCTTCCCCGATGCTTCGGCCGACGCCTACACCATCGCCTTCGGCCTCCGCAACGTGACCCGGCGCGAGCGCGCCCTCGCCGAGGCGCGGCGCGTGCTGAAGCCGGGCGGGCGCTTTCTCTGCCTCGAGTTCAGCCATGTGGCGATGCCGCTCATCGGCCGGCTCTACGACCAATATTCCTTCCGCGTCGTGCCATGGCTCGGCGGCATCGTCGCCCACGACCGCGACGCCTATCGCTATCTCGTCGAGAGCATCCGGCGCTTTCCGACCCAGGACGAGCTTGCGGCGGCGATGCGCGCCGCCGGTCTCGCTAGGGTTTCCTGGCGCAACCTGGCCGGCGGCATCGTGGCCATCCATTCGGGGTGGCGGATATGATTCGGCTGATTGGCAGCGCTCGCACATTGGGGGTCAGGCCCCTTTTCTCCTATAAAGGGTCCGGTCGGCGTCAATGACACGCGCGCAGGAAATGTGGGGCGCGGTCTATCCGGATGTCGCGCTGGAAGTGGAAGAGAGGCTGCCGGAGCTCATGAAGCGCGCGAACCACCGCTGGGGCGCGTTGAAATGGCCGGTGGAAGCGATTCCACCCGGCGGCGTCAGGCCCGAGAACGCGGTTTACACGTCCGAAGAGGACGGCGAGATCCGCCACATGTTCGTGGTGCTGACCGGGCGCACCATCGGCCCGAGCCGGATCGGCGCCGCCTATCCCTTCGTGCCCCATGGCACGCCGCTCGATGTCGAGATTCGCGACATCCATCCGCACGAGACCGGCATCGAAGGCGAGGTGACCGCGCACCATGCCGGCGCCGACATCCGCTTCTTCGAGCCGCTCTGGGGCATCAAGCGCGGCCGCTACAAGCCCGGCTCGGTCCAGCGCGTCCGCTTCGCGGCTTTCGGCTCGGCGCTGAAGGTGCCGGCAGCTGCGGCAAGCGCCGCCGCCAAACCCGCGATGCCGCCCTCGATGCCGCGCGGCAAGCACGCGCCGCCGCCCTTGCCCGTGCCGAGCGTCATGATTCCCATCGGCCCGAGCGCCGGCAGCCGCTACGGCATGCACGCGCCGATCGTCGAATGGCGCGGCTTCTGGGTGGGCGAGCGGCTCTATTACGCGTTGAAGCTCAAGCTGGCCGAGGGCGACGGCCGGGACTTCGCCGTCGATCTCTATGCCGGGCGCCATTGCTTCGCGGGCCCGTTCAGCCCCGTGCCCGGGCTTGCGCTCTCCGGCGTGATCTGGCTGCACGGCACCTTGGCCGATTGAGCGGCGGCCGATGTATCGCGCGCTGCGCAACCTCGCCCGCCTGCTCCGCATTGCGCGCACGCTCGCGCGCCACGATGCCCTGTTTCCGCTCGAGCAAGTGGGGGTCGCGCCGTTCCTGGTGCGGATGACCAAGGCCCTCTGGCGGCGCGACATGCCGGGGCGGCCGGGCCAGCGCCTCGCCCAAGCCTTGGAAGCGCTCGGGCCGAGCTTCATCAAGCTCGGACAAATGCTCTCGACGCGGCCGGACCTCCTCGGCGAAGAGGTCGCCAACGATCTCGCGGGCTTGCGCGATCAGCTGCCGCCTTTCCCGAGCGACAAGGCGCGCGCCACGATCGAGGCCGAACTCGGCGCGCCCATCGACCGCCTGTTCATCCGCTTCGACGACAAGCCGGTGGCGGCCGCCTCGATCGCCCAGGTTCACTTTGCCGCCACGGCCGACGGCCACGAAGTCGCCGTCAAAGTACTGCGGCCGGGCATCGAGGACGCCTTCGCTCGCGACCTCGACCTTTTCTACTGGTGCGCGGCGATGCTGGAGCGCCTGGTACCCGAGCTCCGGCGCCTGAAGCCCTACGAGGTGGTCCGCACCTTCGCCGAATCGGTCGCGATCGAAATGGATCTCCGCATGGAAGCCTCGGCGGCGGTGGAGCTCGGCGAGAACTTCGAGGGCGACCCCACCTTCCGCGTGCCGCGCATCGATTGGGAGCGCACCGCGCGGCGCGTGCTGACGCTCGAGCGCATCCGCGGCATCAACATCGACCGGCGCGAGGAGCTGATCGCCGCCGGCCACGATCCCGACGCGATCATGGCCCACGCCGCGGCGTCGTTCTTCAACCAGGTGTTCCGCGACGGCTTCTTCCACGCCGACCAGCATCCCGGCAATTGCTTCGTGGAGGCCGACGGCACGATCTGCGCGCTCGATTTCGGTATCATGGGCCGGCTCGACCGCGAGCATCGGTTCTATCTCGCGGACATGCTGATGGGCTTTCTCCGCAAGGACTACGAGACGGTGGCGAACGTGCATTTCCGCGCCGGCTTCGTGCCCGCGCACAAATCGCGCGCGGCCTTCACCCAGGCGCTGCGCGCCATCGCCGAGCCGATCATGGACAAGCCACTGCACGAGATTTCGGTGGCGCGCCTGCTCGGCCTGCTGTTCGAGGTGACCGAAACTTTCGAGATGGAGACCCAGCCGCAGCTCCTGCTGCTGCAGAAGACCATGCTGGTGACCGAGGGCGTCGGCCGGGCGCTCAATCCCGGGGTGAATATGTGGGGCCTGGCCCGGCCGCTGATCGAGGCCTGGATGCTCCGCAATCGCGGCCCCGAAGCCCGGGTGCGCGAGGCGCTGCGTCACGGCTTCGAAACCCTCGAGCGCCTGCCCGAACTGCTCAACCGGCTCGACGACGTGATCGCCGAGATGGGCGCCACGCGGACGGCCTCGGGCGCGCCCGCGCCCCGTCACGATCACGGCCGGCGCTATCCCGTCACGCCACGCGCGGGGGCGCCGCTGTGGCCGGTCTGGACTGCCATCGCCGCGCTCGCCTTCGCCGTGCTGCTGGTGGCGATTTTCTGAGGCCCGCCCGGTTTCGGATAGCGCGGGGCGCTGAAGTTGCTATAATGTACTCATGTTTCTCGATCCTCTGCCCGAGTCCCCACGCTTCCAAGAGAGCCTCGAAACGCCGGTCGGCTGGATCACCGTTTCGGCCGATGCGCGCGCGCTCACGCACCTCAATTGGGGCCGCGCGCCCGCCCGGCCCTCGGCCCTGACCGCGCATGCTGCGGCGCAACTTGCCGCTTATTTCGCTGGATCGCTGAAACATTTCGATCTGCCGCTGGCGCCGCGCGGCTCGCCCCACGAATTGCGGGTGTGGGCCGAGCTCTGCCGCATCCCCTTTGGCGAAACCATCACTTATGGCGAGCTGGCGCGGCGGTCGGACTCGGTGGCGCGCGCGGTGGGCGGCACCTGCGGCGCCAACCCCATCGCCCTCGTCATCCCCTGCCACCGCGTGACGGCGGCGGGCGGGGCCTTGGGCGGCTACTCGGGCGCCGGCGGGCCCGGCACCAAGCGCAAGCTGCTCGCGCTCGAAGCCCGTATTTCGGGGAGTTTCGCCCTCTCCGCGTGACTCGCGAACGGCCAGCGCCTATAAATTTCGCGGAACTCGCGTGGGGGTAGACATGCCTGACATTCTGATCCAGGGACGCGACGGTTTTTTCTCCGGCTATCGCGCGACGGCGCGCTCGGGCAAGGGCCCGGGCATCGTGCTGCTGCAGGAAATCTTCGGCGTCAACCGCGTGATGCGCGACATCGCCGATTGGCTGGCGCGCGAAGGTTACACCGTGATCTGCCCCGATCTCTTCTGGCGGCAGGAGCCCAACATCCAGCTCAACGAATTCACCCAGCCCGAATGGGACAAGGCCTTCGCGCTCTATGGCGGCTTCAACGAAGCGAAGGGCGCCGAGGACATCGCCGACACGATCAAGTTCCTGCGCGCCGACGCGGCGTGCACCGGGCGCGTCGGCACGGTGGGCTACTGCCTCGGCGGCAAGCTCGCCTATCTCGCCGCCGCGCGCAGCGATGCGGATTGCTCGGTGGGCTATTACGGCGTGGGCATCGAGAAGGCGCTCGGCGAGTCCGGCAACATTCGAAAGCCGCTCATGCTGCACGTCGCCAAGCTCGACAAATTCGTGCCGCCCCCCGCGCAGGAGCAGATTCACCGCGCGCTCGATGCGCACAGCAAGGTTTCGCTGTTCGACTACGACGGCTGCGATCACGCCTTCGCGCGCGTGGGTGGCGACCACTACAACAAAGACGCCGCCGATCTCGCCAATGCCCGCACCCTCGCCTTCTTTAAGCGGCACTTGACGGCGCCGGCGCCGATGCCGGCCAAGCCGCCCGTGCCGCCGCCGCCGCGCCCCTCGGCCTCGCTGAACGCCAAGGCGAGCGAGAAGCCGCCCGCGCCGCGCCCGCGCCCGACCCTCACCTTGGCCAAGCCGGCGGCGCCGAAAGCGGCGGCACCGAAAGCGGCGGCGAAACCGGCCGCCAAGCCGGCGGCGAAGAAGCCCGCAGCGAAGAAGCCCGCGCCGAAGAAACCGGCTGCGAAGAAACCGGCCGCGAAAAAGGCAAAGCCGGCGAAGAAGGCCGCGAAAAAGAAACCCGCGCGCAAACCCGCGAAGAAGCGCGGCCGCCGCTAGCGACGCACCCACACCCGCTTCGTGCTTGCCCCAGGCGCCCGCCGCCGGGGCGGGCGGAGCGGACGACCGCGACCGAACCCTTGTGCTTCCTCAGAGCGTTGTTGGACCCATGAAAGCTCACGCCATACGATTCGCCAGCGTCGGCGGCCCTGACGTCCTCTCCTACGGCGACGTGGAGGTCGGCGATCCCGGCGAAGGCCAGCTGCTGCTGCGCCAGACCGCGATCGGCGTGAACTACATCGACACCTATCATCGTTCCGGCCTCTATCCGATGCCGTTGCCGTCGGGTCTCGGCCAGGAAGGCTGCGGCGTGATCGAGAAGCTCGGCAAGAGCGTCAAAGGCTTCAAGGTCGGCGACCGCGTCGCCTACGCGTCGGCGCCGATCGGCTCCTATGCCACGTGGCGGCTCATGCCGGCGGCGCGCGTCGTCAAAGTGCCGAAGGAGATCGACGACAAGACCGCGGCCAAGATGATGCTGCAGGGCATGACGGCGGAATATCTCCTGTTCCGCACCTACAAGGTGAAGAAGGGTGATACCATCCTGGTGCATGCCGCCGCCGGCGGCATGGGCCTCATCCTCTGCCAATGGGCCAAGGCGCTCGGCGCCACGGTGATCGGCACGGCCAGCACCGACGAAAAGGCGGCGCTGGCCAAGCAGCATGGCTGCAAATATCCGATCGTCTATTCGCGCGAGGATTTCGTGGCCCGAGTCAAGGAGATCACGAAGGGCAAGGGTGTCCCGGTCGTCTATGACGGCGTCGGCAAGGACACGTGGCCGAAATCGCTCGATTGCCTCGCGGTGCGCGGCCTGATGGTGAGCTTCGGCAACGCCTCGGGCCCGCTGCCGCCGATCAACACCAGCGACCTCAACCAGCGCGGCTCGCTGTTTTTCACGCGTCCGACCATGGGCCATTACACGGCGACGCGCCCCGACCTCGAGCTCTCCTCGGGCCGCGTGATGGCGGCGATCAAGAAGAAGCAGCTCAAGATCAAGATCAACCAGACCTATCCGTTGAAGGACGCCGCCCAGGCCCATCGCGACCTCGAAGCGCGCAAGACCACGGGCTCGATCCTGCTGCTGCCGTAGTGACCCCTTCGAGGCTCGCGCGTCGCGCGAGCGCCTCGGGATGAGGGCACCGCGCCTGTCGCTGCGCGCGCGTGCGTCGTGGTGCGCGCATCTCTGGAAGGCGGCGACGCAGCAGCATCACCGGGCCTTGCGCCCGCTGTTCGAGCGCTACGTGCCGCGCGATGCCGTGGTTTGCGACGTGGGCGCCCATGCCGGGCAGTTCACCAAGCTGCTGAGCCGCTTGGCGCCGGCCGGCCGCATCTACGCCTTCGAGCCCGGCGGCTATGCGCTTTCGATTCTCCGCCCGGTGGTGGCCCTCCACCGCCTCCGCAACGTCGAGATCTGCCCGTTCGGGCTCGGCGACCGGCCGAGCTCGGCCACGCTCAGCACGCCGCTGAAGCGCTCGGGCAGCATGGGCTTCGGCCTCGCTCATATCGGCGCCGAAGCGCGGACGAGCGTCGCGCAAGAAGTGCGCCTTGCGACGCTCGACGCCTTCGCCGCCGAGCGCGGGCTCGCGCGGCTCGATTTCATCAAGGCCGACATCGAGGGCTGGGAAATGCGCATGCTGGCCGGCGGCGCCGGCGCCATCGCGCGGTTTCGCCCGGTGCTGCTCCTCGAAATCCAATCCGCGCACCTGGCGCGCGCGGGCGACACGGCCGCGGCCGTGTGGGAATTCTTCGCGCCGCTGGGCTATGGCGGCGAGCTGATCGAGGCCGGCGGCGGCGGCTTCCGGCGCCTGCCGGCGCCGAGCCCCTGCGACGGCGACGTGCTGTGGCTGCCGCGCGAGCGCGCCGCCTGAAGCGGTTGCGACGAGCCGAATGCGGCCTTGCGGCGCGCGCGCGTTGGCCATATCACGCGCCCGTCCGGAGCGGCGCCCCTTGGGGCGGCGCGCATGGAGACCATTGGGAGGGACGATGTCCAAGCCGAAGCCGCCGATCCTCGACCCCAAGGACGTGCCGGGCCGGCGCGGCACGCTTTATCCCGACCGGTTCAAGCCGCGCGTGGCGGGGCGGGAGAAGCGGGCGCTCGGCAACGCGCTCGGCCTCCAGAATTTCGGCGTGAACCTGGTGAAGCTCGAGCCCGGCGCCCAATCGGCGCTGCGCCACTGGCACACGCAGCAGGACGAATTCGTGTGGATGGTCGAGGGCGAAGCCGTGCTGGTGACCGAGGCGGGCGAGCAGATCCTCGCGGCCGGCATGTGCGCCGGATTTCCCAAGGGGAAGCCCGACGGCCATCATCTCGTCAACCGGTCCGGCCGCGATGCCTGGTATCTCGAGGTCGGCGACCGCAGCGCCGGCGACGCCGCGGTCTATCCGGACGACGACATGCGGGCGGCACTGGTCACGACCTACAAGTTCACGAAGCCCGACGGCAGCGATTTCTGACGCCGCCGCGCGTGCTCAGGCGGCGGTGCGCTCGGGCGCGTCGGCCACGACGACGCGGTTGCGGCCCGAACGCTTGGCTTCGTAGAGCGCGGCGTCGGCGCGGGCCATGAGATCCTCGGGTGCCGCGTCGGCATCGGTCACTTCGCCGAGCCCGACGCTGACGGTGAAGCCGAAGCTCCGCCGTTCGCCGTCGAACACGGCAAGACGCGCCACCTGCTCGCAGAAGCGCTCGGCGATGCCCTTGGCGATAGCGCGCGTGGCGCCCGGCAGCAGCACGCCGAACTCCTCGCCGCCGATGCGCGCCACGCAATCCGCCTTGCGCGTGTAGTCCTTGATCGTCGCGGCGAGCAGCATCAGCGCCTTGTCGCCGCCGGCATGGCCGTGGGTGTCGTTGATGCGCTTGAAATGGTCGATGTCGATCATGAGCATCGTCAGCGGCGCGGGCTTCGCGCGGGCCGCGGCGATCTCGGCGTCGGCCGCGGCCATGAAATGGCGCCGGTTCCAGAGTCCGGTCAGCGGATCCACCTCCGCCATGTGCCGCATGCGCACCGCTTCCGCCAGAGCGCGCTGGCGGGCGCCCTGCATGACGCGCCGGTGCGAGTCGAGGACGTTGAGGCGCCCGCACATCACGATCGCGAGCGTGGCGAGCACGATGAGCAACGCCACGGCGGCGACGTATTCGCTCACCTGCTTGGAATAGAGGCCGGAATCGGCACCCTGGTGCGCGAGCCACAGGACGCCGATTGGAACGATGGCGATCAGCGGCAGCACCCGGCGCGCCACCATGCCCCCGAACTTGTCGGTCATCACGATGCGCGCCCAGCCGCGGTCCGGCACGGCCAGCATCAGGCCCGCGAAGAGCATGAGAAGACCGAGGGCCGTGTGCAATGCGATGGTGCCGAACCAGACCGACTGGTAGAGCGCCTGCACGTCGAACATGTAGCCGAGGCAGACGAACAAGGATGTCCAGAAGCCGATGGCCGTGAGCGCGAATCCGACCCAGAACGACCATGCCGACGGGCGGAACGTGAACAGCATCGAGAATCCGAATATGAGGAAGCCGGTGGCGGTGCCGCGCGAGAGCCGACCGGGGAAGTTTTCGGCGGCCGTGAACGGATCGCGGAACAGGAACTGGTCGATGCCGAGATCGACGTGGGCGAGATATTGGACCAGACCTGCGCCGCCGAGCAGGGCGATGGCGACCGCGGCCACGCGGCGGATCAGGCGCGGCCACGGTGCCGAGGCGGAATATGCCGTGACCATGAGCAGGGCCAAGCCGGCAAAGGCAATGCCGACCGCCGCTTTCGGCTTCATGCTGGCATAGCCGGGGAGAATGCTCCGCAGCGTCGGCGAATCGAAGATCCAGCCCGAGAAGCCGGCGGCGGCCAACAAGATGGCGAGCACGGCAAGGCCCGCCGCGAGACGGCGTGCCGCGATATGCGTGTGCTTGGCGCGTCCGTTCATGGCTCCACGCGGCGCTGGCAAAAGGCCGATCGCGCCGCATGGCACCAGCGTGGGCGCTAACGTGAAATAAAGGATTAACGAAACGCCGCGCCGCCGCTGCGTTATTGCCGCGCCCGGCCCTAGACCGCGAACGCCAGGGCGAGCCCGAACGCGATCATCAGCACGCCGGTGGCGCCGGCGATGTAGGGCTGAGCCCGGCGGTAGAAACGTTGGACGGGCCCGCACGAGAAGGTCCAGGCCAGCAGCAGGTACCAGCCGAGCGAGATCGCCGCCATTCCGGCGCCGCCCGCCAGGCGCAACCAGAGCGGCGCGTCCGGCGCGGCGCTCGCGACCAACAGGCTGAGATAATAGGCCATCGATTTGGGATTGCTGAGATTCGTAACCAGCCCGCGGCGGAAGGCGGCGGCCGCGCCGGCGAGCGCGAAATGCGCCGGCGCGCGTTCGGCGCTGCGGCTCCGCCAAACCGACCACAGCGCCTGGCCGCCGAGGAAGACGAGATAGGCCGCGCCGAGCCAGCGCAGGATATCGACCAGGCGCGGGAACGCCACGAACAGCGCGCTGGCGCCGCCGAGCGTCGCTACGACCCAGACGAGCGCCCCGGCGCCGGTGCCCGCCGCGGCCCACATTGCCGCGCGACGTGCGCCGGCCGCAGCCATGTTGGTGACGAGCAAGGTGTTGGGCCCCGGCGTCGCGACCGCACCGGCATGAACGGCGAGCAGCGCCGCCAGGAACGAAACCGAATCCATGAAGCCGATTCTCGCCGCAGGGCGCTAGGGCGTCACTTTCACCGTGCGGCGGCGGAAGCGGACATCGTCGTCGTCCTCGCATTCCGTATTGCGCGTGCGCCCTTTGGCGAAGGGACAGAGCTTCACCTCGACCGTGAACGACTCCTCGTTGCGCCAGCGCATCGAAGCTTGCTTGACCACCGCGTAGCGATTCTTGCCGGTGCCGAGCGGCGCGGTCTTGAGCGTGCGGCCGTCCGAAGTGGCGATGGCGGCGATGGCGTCCGTGCCGCCCTCGCGATAGCCCAAGAGCCCCACTTGCTCTTTCGGCGACCAGGCGACCCACGCGAACCCTTCGGCGCCGCCTTTCACCTCGAACAGCTTCTTCTCCTTCGTGTCGGCAAGGCGCTGGACGGCGCAGCGCCCGCCGCTCGCGCTATCGCAGGCGCGCAGGAACACGTAGCGGCCCGACGGCGCGAAGGGATAGAGCACCAGGCGCTGCGCGGGGCCGCTGCCGGCCGCGAGGCGCTCGGCGATCGGCTCGCCCTTGAACGTGACGGTGCCGGCGCCATCGAGCGCGAAGCCGCAGGCGCCGCTCCCGGTCTTGATGTCGGTGGTGCCGGTGAAGCAGGCCCGCGTCACCTCGCCGCCCGGCGGCGCCTTGGGCGGATCGCCGGGCTTGGGATCGCCGGGCTTGGCTTGCGGCGCGGCGCCCGCGGGCTTGTCGGCGGCCGGCGGCGAGTCGCCCGGCGAGCCGAGGAAGCCGGGCCGCCACCCGCTGACCCAGGCCGCCGCACCGCCGGCGATAAGGCCAAGCACGACGACGCCGGCCAGCACGCCGGCGAATCGGAGGCCTTTGCCTTCGCGCCGCCTTCCAGCGAGCGCGTGGCGCCCCGGACCTCGCGCGGCGCCCGGCGGCACGCCCGCCGCGCGCCGCGCCTGCTGCCCCTGCGGGTAGGCTTGCGGCGGCTGATGCGGCTTGGGCGTCGGGGGCGGCTCGGTCGCTGCCGTCTTATGGGTGGGTTCGGGGTCCTGCTCCGGCGTTCCCAGCCGGTCGACGATGCTGCGGCGGCGCGGCGTGTAGGCCTGGGTGCGGTCGCTGTCGGCCCACGGCTCGGCCCCCGGCGGCTCGGCCGGCGGCTCGCGGCGCGGCGGCTCGCCGCCTTGCGACTGACGCGGGCGTTCGGGATCCTGGGTCGGGCCTTCGATGCCGCCCGGCGGCCGCTGGTTGCTCATCGCCACCCGTTCCTCCGCGCGATCCTAGGAAATGCGGGCGGCGGGCGCCAGTAGGCGGGCGGTCACTTGTAGGGGTCGGCCGCGTCGCGCAATCCGTCGCCGAGGAAATTGAAGGCGAGCACGGTCACGATCACCGGCAGCACCGGCATCAGCAGCCAGGGATAAAGCGCCACCACGTTGATGTTCTGCGCTTCCGAGAGCAGCACGCCCCAGCTCGTGACCGGCGGCCGCAAGCCGAGGCCGAGGAACGAGAGCGCCGTTTCGCCGAGGATCATGTTGGGAATGGCGAGCGTCGCCGAGGCGATCAGGTGGCTCGCGAAGCTCGGCAGGAGATGGCGGCCGATGATGCGCCGGGGCGAGGCGCCCATGAGCGCCGCGGCGGTGGCGAAATCCTCTTCGCGCAGCGAGAGCAGCTTCGAGCGCACCGAGCGCGCGAGGCCGGTCCATTCGATCATGCCGAGGATGAGCGTGATGCCGAAATAGATCAGCAGCGGGCTCCAGGTGACCGGCAGCGACGCGGCCAGCGCCATCCAGAGCGGCAGATGCGGGATCGAGCGCAGCACTTCGGTGGTGCGCGAGACCGACGCGTCGATCCAGCCGCCGTAATAGCCGGCGAGTCCGCCCAGCACGATGCCGAGGATGAAGCTGATGGCGACGCCGATGAAGCCGATGGTGAGCGAGATGCGCGAGCCCGCGAGCAGGCGCGAATACATGTCGCGCCCCATCCGGTCGGTGCCGAGCAGGAAGAACGTGCCGCCATGCGCCGGACAGATGAAATGGAAGTCGCTGCGGAACAGCCCCCAGAAGCTGAAGTTCTCGCCGGTGCAGAAGAACCGGATCGGCTGCACCTTGCCGGTATCCGCCGTGTAGTCGCGCTTCAGCGTGTCCTTGTTGAGCTCGTATTTGAGACCGTAGACGAACGGCCCCACGAACGAGCCTTCATGGAAGAAGCGTACCTGCTGCGGCGGCGCGTAGATGAAATCGGGGTTGCGCGTGTTGGCGTTGTAGGGCGAGAGCGGCTCGGCCAGGAACGCCATCAGATAGAGGAGGGCCAGCACCCAGAGCGAGACGACGGCGATGCGGTGGCGCTTCAGCTTCCACCACATCAGCTTCCACTGGCCGGCGAGGTAGTAGCGCTCCTGCTCGGGCGTCAGCGCCTCGACCGAAGACGGATCAAACGGCGCGGTCGAGACGTGGTGGCGCGGCGCGCCCGGGCCTGCCGGGGCGCCGGCGGGCACCGCCGCCGGCTTGTCGTCGGGCGCACTCATTTGGCCGCCCTACCTTCGAGGCGGATACGCGGATCGAGCCAGGCCAGCGCCAGATCCGAGACCAGCATGCCGAGCACGGTCAGGAGCGAGAGGCCCATCAGGAACGAGCCCGCCAGGTTCATGTCGAGCGAGAGGAGCGCCTCGTAGAGCATCTTGCCCGTGGTCGGCAGGTTGAGGACGACCGAGACGATGACGGCGCCCGAGATGATGTGCGGCAGGAGCTCGCCGATGTCGGAGATGAACGGATTAAGCGACATGCGGAGCGGATACTTCATCAGCAGCCGGAACGGCGGCAGGCCCTTGGCGCGGCCGGTGACGACGTATTGCTTCTGCAGCTCGTCGAGGAGATTGGCGCGCAGCCGCCGGATCATGCCCGCGGTGCCGGAGGTGCCGATGACGACGACGGGTATCCAGAGATGCTCGAGGATCGAGGCGAACTTGCCCCAGCTCCACGGCTTGCCGATGTATTGCTCGTCCATCAGCCCGCCGATCTCGGTGCCGAACCAGACATTGGCGAAATAGACGAGCACCAGCGCCAAGAGGAAATTGGGCGTGGCGAGGCCGAGGAATCCCAGGAACGTGAGCCCGTGATCGCCCCAACTATATTGATTGGTGGCGGAGTAGACGCCGATCGGGAACGCCACGATGTAGGTGAAGATGACGGTGGCGAAGGAGACGATGATCGAGAGCCACAGCCGGTCGCCGACGATCTCGCTGACCGGCCGGCCATATTCCATCGACAAGAGCTCGTCGCGGACGAGGTCCCAGAGGAACCAGAAATATTGCTCGAAGAACGGCAGATCGAGCCGGTACTCCTTGCGCAGGCGCGCCACTTCCTCGAGATCGGTGGCCTCGCCGGCGGCGCGCAGTTCCTCGATGCGGTTGGAGAGAAAATCGCCGGGCGGAAGCTTGACGACGACGAAGATGACGAAGCTGATCGCCAGCAGCGTCGGAATCATCACCAGCAGACGATGGGCGATATAGCGCAGCATGCTTATCCGTTGCGCGCGGGCTGAGCCGCGGCGGCGGCGGCGTCGAACCAGAACGTGTCGGGCTTGTACATGCCGAAATAGGCGCCGGGATCGAACGCGAAGACGCCTTCCTTGGGCACGTTCTTCAAGCGCCGGTTGACGACGACCGGCTGCAGTACGCCGCCGACGATGCCGATCGTGAACACTTCTTCGGCCCAGATCGCCAGCACCTTCGACCAGATCTCGCGCCGCGCCTCGCGCGAATCGGCTAGGCCCCAGGCCCTGTGGAGCTTCAGCAGCTCCTCGGCCGCGCGATCGTCGGGCTTCTCGCCCAGCTTGCCGCGGCTCTGGTAGTACTGGCCCCAGCGCGGCCATTGCGGCTGCACTTCGTCGGTGGGCGCGAATTCCTGCGGCGACAGGCCCGCGCGCACCAGCGCGTAGTCGATGCCGCCCCAGACCGACATCACCGTCTGCCCGGAGACGACGCGCCGGCGCAGCACGACGCGCTGGAACGCCTTCGAGAACATCTTGATCCCGGCCTTGGCCCAGGTGTCGGCCACGAGCCGCATGAGATCGACGTATTCCGAGCCCTCGGCCGGATATTCGACGATGAGCTCGAGCTCGCGCCCGTCGGGCAGCAGGCGCTGGCCGTCGCTGCCACGCTCGGTCAGGCCCACCTGATCGAGCAGGCGGTTGGCGCGCACCAGATCGTATTCGGCGTAGGACTGGCGGAACTCGGGCTTGTAGAGCGGGCTACCCGACAGCACCGTGTTCTGCCCCGGCTCGGCGAGGCCGACATACATGATCTTGTTGATCTCGTCGCGATTGATGGCGAGCGAGAGCGCGCGGCGGAAGCGGGCGTCGCGCAGCAGCTTCTTCCACACCGGATCGTCGCAATTGAGATTGGGATAAAGCGCGAGCTGCGCGCCGTTGGCCGTTTTCCAGAGCCGCACGTTGAAGCCGCGCTCGTCGGCCGAGCGGCGGAGGAACGGGAAATCGTCGAAGCGGAGGCTGCGCGCCTGGAGGTCGACCTCGCCGGCGCCGGTCTTGACCGGGATGATCTTGCTCTCGGCCAGCACCATCACCACGCGGTCGGCATAGGGAAGCTGCCGGCCGTTCGCGTCGATGCGGTGGTAAAAGGGATTGCGCGGAAATTCGTAGCGCTCGGCCACGCCCTCGGTCTTGGCCATCCACGGGTCGAGCGTGGGCATGTTTGGATTGAGGTTGTTGCGCGCGTTGCGGTCTTCGGTCGCGATCTTGCGGATCCAGCCGTCCTTGCGCTTCTCGTTGAGCTTCTCGAGCCGCTCCTTGGTGGCGTATTTCTCGTGGAACTTCTTGTAGAAATGCGCGGGCCGGAAGATCGTGAGGTTGGACGGGCCCGCGAGCCAGGGCAGGAAATTCGGATTCGGCTTGGACCAGGAAAAGCGCACGGTCTGCGCATCCGGGTATTCGACCTTCGGCTTCTCACCCTCGACGAGGAGATTGGTCGAGGAGAAAAAGCGGCCGAGCGCCTTGTCGCCGGCCATGTCTTCCCAGAAGAAGCGGAAATCCTCCGACGTGAAGGCCTTGCCGTCGCTCCAGCGATGGCCCTTGCGCAGCTTGAAGGTGAAGGTCTTGTCCGCCTCGTCCACATCGATCGATTCGGCGATGTCCGGCACCAGCTCGCCCGCCGGCGTCCAGCACACCAGGCGCGCGTAGCCATAGGCGCCGACGAAGCGTGCGTCGCGGTCCTTGCTCATGAGGATGCGGAGATCGCCGCCGTGCTTGCCCGGCGCCCGGTCGCCCTCGAGCGCGACCACCAGCGGCGCCTCGGGCACGCGCTTGGCGATGGCGGGCAGCTTCCCCTCTTTCACCAGCGGCTCGAGGATCGGCGTTTCGATCAGCTTCGGCAGCTTCGGGGGTTCACCCGCCGTCTGGGCCAGCGAACGGAGAGAGCCGGTCGCGGCCGCGAGGGCCGCGAGCGAACCGAGGGCCTTGCGCCGTGTGATCATGCCGCCACAGCTCCCAGCGCAGCATTGCGCCGCGCACGTACGAAATGGCCCCCGCCCAGGGCAAGCAACGTATCATCGCCGGCCTCGTCGACCGTGAACGGCTCGGGCCACGCCGCCGGTATGGAGGCCTTGCCCTCCATCAGCGCGGAGAGATCGAGCCGGTGGTCGGGATCGGGCTCGGGCACGGCCGCCAGCAGCGCCTTGGTGTAGGGATGCTGCGGCGCCTTGAACAGGAGCTCGCGCGGCGCCAGCTCGACCAGCCGGCCGCCGCACATCACCGCGATGCGGTCGGCCATGTAGTCGACGACCGCGAGATTGTGCGAGACGAAAAGATAGGTGAGCCCGAGCTTGGATTGGAGATCCTTCAGCAGGTTCAAGACCTGCGCCTGCACCGAGACGTCGAGCGCCGAGACCGGCTCGTCGCAGATCAGCAGATCGGGTTTCAAGGCGAGCGCGCGGGCGATGCCGATGCGCTGGCGCTGGCCGCCCGAGAAGGAATGCGGATAGCGGTTGAGGAAGCGCGGATCGAGGCCGACGAGGCGCAGCAGCTCTTGCACCATCTCGGCGCGGTGCTTCTCGTCGCCGACATTGTGGATGCGCAGCGGCTCGCTGATGATGTCGTAGACCGTCATGCGCGGATTGAGCGAGCCGAACGGATCCTGGAAGATGAACTGCATGCGGCGGCGGAAGGCGATGAGCTCGGACCCCCGGAGGGCCAAGACGTCCACCGCCTTGCCGCGGTCGTTGAAGGTGACCTTGCCCTGATCGGGGGTGAGCGCGCGCATCAGGATTTTCGAGAGCGTCGTTTTCCCGCAGCCGGATTCGCCGACCAGGCCCACGCATTCGCCGCGCGCGATCTCGAAGCTCACGTCGGCCACCGCCTTGACGCGCGCGTCGATGCCGCCGAACCAGCCCGATTTCTTGATGCGGAAGGTCTTGGAGACGTGCTCCACCTTGAGCAGCGGGCCCGCGGCATCGCCCTCGGCCGGCCAAGCCTCCTTGGCGGCGAGGAGATGGCCGGTTTCGGCCGTGATCTCGCGGAGCGGCACCAGGCGCTCGCCCGGCTTCATGTCGAAACGGGGAACGGCGCGCATCAGCGCCTTCAAATAGGGATGCTCGGGCCGCCGGTAGATGTCCTCGGCCGGCCCACTCTCCATGACCTCGCCGTGATACATCACGACCACCTGCTCGGCCATGTTGGCGACGACGCCGAGATCGTGGGTGATGAGCAGCAGGGCCATGCCGAGTTCTTGCTGCAGATCCTTGATGAGCTTCAGGATCTGGGCCTGGATCGTGACGTCGAGCGCGGTGGTAGGCTCGTCGGCCACGAGCAGCGCCGGGTTGCACACCAGCGCCATGGCGATCATGGCGCGCTGGCGCAAGCCGCCCGAGAGCTCGAAGGGATAGGTGCGCACGCCGCGCGCGGGATCGGGGAAGCCGACCAGGCGCAGCATCTCCTCGACCAGCGCCACCGCCTCCTTGGGCGGCACGTCGCGGTGGAGGCGCAGGGCCTCGACGATCTGATTGCCGATCGTGTGGAGCGGCGACAGCGACGTCATCGGCTCCTGGAAGATGATCGATATGCGGCCGCCGCGGATGGCGCGCATGGCGCGGCTGTCGCGCCCGAGCTTGGCGATGTCGGTGACGGCGCCGCCCTTTTGCGGATCGGAGAACAGGATTTGGCCTTGAATCTCGGCGATTTCGGGCAGGATGCCCATGATCGCCTGCGAGACGACCGTCTTGCCGGAGCCCGATTCGCCGACCAGCGCGACCGAGCCCCCTTGGGGCACGCTGAACGAAACGCCGCGCACTGCCCGCACCAGCCCGCCATGCACGCGGAAATCGATGCGGAGATCGCGAATGTTCAGCAGTTCCGTCATGCCCGCCGTCGCAGCCCCCTACTGCCGCGCCGAATCAATCGGCGCGCCATCGTCCGTGTCCTGTCCGCCATCCACCTGAGATACGGCGATGCCGAGCGCCGCCAGATTGCCCAACGTCGACTCGCCGAGCGCGAGCCGCCGGCGCGTGGCGGCCCCCACCGCCGCGCGCACGATCGCATCGAAGTCTCCGAGCGTCGAATCGAGCCGCATCCGCGTTTCTGAGCCCGCCAGCGTCAGCTCCATCCAACCTTGTGACCGGTCGCGTTTGGCGGGAAAGAAGCGCAGCCTGAGCCTCGTCAGCCCCTGCCACGCCAGGACGCGTTCGGTTCGCCCGAACCCGGCCGCATAAGAACGCGTCAAGCCCGTATCGGTCAATTCATAATTGGTTACCGAACGGAGAAGCGTGCGCATGCCGAACAGCAGGAAGATCACGGCACAAACGCCGAACAGCCAGGCGATGAAACCGCTGAAGCCCGCGACGGCCGCGGCCCCGAGGCAGAGGACGAGGCCGATGCCGGCACGCGCCAGATCGCCCGTGATCGCGCGCCGCGGATAGCGGTGAAAGCTCATGGGGCGCGAGCTTCGGCGAAAACCCGCGCCGCGGGAAGCCACGTCACCGCCGGATGGCGCGCGAGACGCCCCAGCAGCGCGTCGAGGAAATCCCAACAGGCCGCATCGTGGGCCGCGTGATGTGTGAGGAGACCGGTGGGCTCCGCGGGATCGGTCTCGCCCCGCCGCCGCGCCGCGAGGTGGCGCGCGAATTCGTCGATCAGCTTGGCGGCGCCCGCGAAGCGCGGCCGCGCGCCTTTCCAGAATACGATGTCGACATGGGTGTTGGCCTGGACGAGGCCCTTGACCGGCTCGCGCCGTGATCGCACGCCGAATTGCGAGAGGCCGCGATAGCGGAGCTCCGCCAGATAGGGCGGCAGATAGGCCGCCATGCGGTTCCAGGGTGGCACCAGCGCCGGCCAGAACCGCGCGCCGAAGAGCTCCTCCAGACGCTGCCAGCCCTGAGCCAGCTCCGCCACCACGATCGCGGCCGGGCGCTCGGGGCCGAGCTCGAACTTCTTCTGGCCTTCCGGCGCGTAATTGGCATGGGCATAGCCGTGCTGGACGATGGCGAGGCCCGCGAATGCCGCGGCCGCCGCCGCGGCCGTTTCCGCCGTCGCCCAGGCCGGGACGGTCGCGAGCGCCAAGGGCACGGCATGCTTTTCCGCCAGCGCCAGCAGGCGCCGCAAAGCCGGCGTGAGCGGGCCGGCATCGTCGTCGCGCCACCAGAGGGTCGCCACGCGGCCCGCCGCACGCCATGCCGCCAACTCGGCCTCGAGCCGGACCCAAGCCTCTTGCTCGCTCATGCCGCCGTGCCGCGGCGGCGGGTCGCGAGCAGATCCGACAGGATGCGCTCGGCCGCGACCTCGCCGTCGATCTTCACCCGGCGGATCGATTTCGGCGCATCCATCGCCTCCGTCACCACGCTGGCCAAATGCCCGGGCGTGAGAGTCCCCTCCACCAAGGTACGCGCCAGGCCGCGCTGGGCGAAGCATTCGGCGCGCCGCACCTGCTCGCGGTCTTCGGCGAACGGCACCAGCACGGCGCGGCATTGCGCGGACAGCACGTCGACGACGGTGTTGTAGCCCGCCTGGGTGACCGAAACGGCGCAGCGCGAGAGCATGGTGCGGAGATCCGGGCGCAGCGGCTCGACGACGGCCCATTGCGGCGCCAGGGCGCTGAGCTTGCGGAAGGCACGCGGCCCGGCGCCGGAATCGAGCAGGATGCGCCAGCGGCGCACGTACTGCATCGTTTTTGCCGCCTCGACCGCGATCGACGCCAGTTTCGCGCCGAAGGCGCCGCTGCCGGCGGCGACGATGATCTCGTTGGTGCCAATGCCGGGCGCGAGCTTGGGCGCGGCGGCGGTGCCGCCGACATAGCCGGTATAGGCGAGCTTGCCGGCGATGCGCGGCACTTCGCCGAAGCTCGCCTCGAGCCCGATCAGGCGCGGATCACCGTGAACGAGCACGGAGTCGAACACCTGCTCGATGATCGACGCGGTCCGCGCCTCTTCCTCCGGCGGGCGTTCCGCGAGGATCTCGCGGACCGAGGCGACGATCGCCGGCCGCGAGCCGCTTTGGGCGGCGGCGAGCAGCAGCGGCCCAATCTCGAACCGGAAGCGCGTCCGCCCGAACGGAAACTGCTCGAACATCAAGATGTGGGGATCGGCGCCGGCGAAGAGCCGCAGCAGCAGGTCGCGGCGCGTGTGTTCGAGCGCCGAGTCGAGCGGCTTGCCGTCGACGTAGACGAGCTTGGCGTAGGTGGCGTCGGCGGCGCGGACGGGCGGCAATTGGTGGAGCCGCGCGCCGCCGGCGTCGAGCCCGCGCACCGGCGGGCCGCCGCTGACCAGATCCACGTCCCAACCCTTGGCGGCGAGATGGCGCGCCACATGGGCGGCGCGCACCAGCGGCCCGATGCCGAACAGGTGCTGGACCCAGATGAAGATGCGGCCGGTTTCAGCCATCGTGTGGCGCGGTGCGATCGGGTTGGCGGGCGCCGGAAAGGCGGGCGCAAAGGTGTTTCCACATTTTGGCACCAACGTCGTAAAGAAGCGGTTCGCCGCAACCCCGGGCGCTCATGCCGGCGCCCCCCGGCGCCAGGCCAGGATACGGCCCAGGATCCGCTCGGTTTCGGCCTCGCCGTCGAGCTTTACCTTGGCCTGGGGCCGCGGCATGGCGAGCGCCTCGGCGACGAAGGCGGCGAGCCGATCAGGGTTAACGGCGCCTTCATGCAGGACCCGCGCCAGGCCGCGCCGGGCCAGGTGCTCGGCGCGGAGCGTCTGCTCGGTTTCGCGCTCGGTGGCGAAGGGGACGAGAATGGCGCGCGCCCCGGCCGCGAGCACGTCGACGATGGTGTTGTAGCCGGCCTGCGATACCGAGACGGCCGAGCGCGCCAGGAGGCCGCGGAAATCGCGCCGCACCGGCTCGACGACGACCCAGCGCGGTGCCTGGGCCGCGAGCTGGCGCAGCAGGCGCGGGCCGGCGTTGGTTCCGACCAGGATGCGCCAGCGCCGGACGTGCGGCATGGCGGCCGCGGCTTCGACCGCGGCCTCGGCGAGGCGGTTTCCGACCGCGCCGCCCCCGGCGGAGACGATCACCTCGTTCTCGCCGTCGCCCGGCGGCGGCTCCGGCCCATGCAAGCTGCCGCCGACATAGCCGGTGTAGACCAGCTTGCGCGCGATCCGGGGCGCGGCCTCGAAGCTGGCATCGAGCGGGATCAGCGTGGGATCGCCATGGACGAGTACCGCATCGAAGCTGCGCTCGACGGCGGCCACCGTTTCGGCTTCGCGCAGCGGCTGGCGCTCGACCAGTATGTCGCGCACCGAGGAGACGATGACGGGCCGTACCGAGCTTTGTGCGGCCGTCGCCAGGAGCGTTTCCAGTTCGAAGCGCAGCTTGTTGCGACCGAAGGGGTAGTGCTCGAGAATAAGAATCTCGGGATCGGCCTCCACGAAAAGGCGCAAGAGCAATTCGCGGCGATTCCGCTTGAACGCCTCGTCGAGCGGCTTGCCGCCTTCGTCGACGAGAGCCGAAAAGGCCTCGTCGGCCGCACGGACCGCGGGCAGCTGATGGAAGCGCGCGGCACCGACATCGAGTCCGTCCAGCGCCGCCCCGCCGCTCGCCAGATCCACCGTCCAGCCGCTCTCGGCGAGAAACCGGGCGATGTGCGCCGCCCGCATCAGGTGCCCGATGCCGAGCAGATGCTGTACCCAGATGAAGACGCGGCCGGTGTCAGCCATCGCGCGGATCGTAGGGGTCGGGCTCGTCGGGCGCCAGCAAGGGGATGTTGAGCTCCGCCACCGCGATCTTGCCCGATGGCGCCAGTTCGTAAAGGTGGGCGAAGGCATGCGGGCGGGCGAGCGGCGCCTTTTTCTTCATGTCCCAGCCGGTGGCCAGGGAATAGGCCGCGCGCACCACGCCGGCGTGGCACACGGCCACGATCGGCCGCTGGGCGGGCGCCACCTCGGCCAGCCACGCCCCGAGCCGGGCCCGGACCATGCGGGGCGATTCGCCGCCCGGCGGCAGCAGGTCGAGCCCTTGCGCCTCCATGGCGGCGAAAATCTCGCCGATATCCTGCCGGAGACGTTCGAGCGACCAGCCTTCCCATTCGCCCCAATTCGCCTCCATCAGCCGCGGCTCGGGGCGGCACTCGGCGGCGCCGAGCAGCACCGCGGTTTCGCGCGCGCGGGCGAGCGGGCTCGCATACCATTCGAACGCCTGGAAATCGGCGCGGACCCGCCAGCGCCGCACCTCGGCGCGGCCCGCGTCGGAGAGCGGGATGTCGCTCTGGCCTTGGATGAGCCCTTGGGCGTTCCATTCGGTGGGCCCATGGCGGATGAAGACAATGGCGCTCATGGCTGGCGCTTTCGGCGCGCGCGCGCCACAGCGCCCTGCAACACGCGATCGAGCTGGTCCGAGCTCATCGCGATGTCGTGAAACAGGCCGATCTTGGCGGCGCTGAAACTCGACATTTCCGCGCGCGCCGTCGCGGGCAGGCCGAGATACGCCTTGACCGCGCGCCGGAAGGCCATGACGTCGCCTTCGGGCACCAAGGTTCCGGATTTGCCGTCGGTGACGATGGCGCCGATCGCACCGACATTGCCGGCGACGACGGCGAGACCGGCCGCCTGCGCTTCGAGGATCGCCATGCCGATCGCCTCATTGATCGCCGGCCAAGCGAAAAGATCGCATGCCGCGTAAACCGCGGCCAACCTGCCTTCGGGTAGCGCGCCCAGCCAAAGAACGCGTTCCGCCACCGGCGCGAAGGCGTTGCGTACGTCCCGACGCGCGGGCCCGTCGCCGACCACGAGCAGGTGCCACGGCAAGGCCTCGAGGCCGGCAAGCGCCTTCGCCAGCACCTCGTAGGAGCCGAGCTTGTCGCCCGGACGCATCATTCCGACCGCCAGCAGCCACGGCGCGTCCGAAGGGATGTGGTGGCGCTTGGCGAGGGCGGCGCGATGCCGCGTCCGGCTTTTCCAGGCGCGCCAATACGGCTCGGTGTCGAGGAACGGAAGCACCGGCTCTGCGGCTGCCGGCCGGTTGCGGGCGCGCCGCTTCCAGACGGCGAAGTCGGGGAAGCCGAGAAAGGTGTGAACCGCGTGCACCGCGCCCGAGCGCCGGCGCAGCAGCGGCGCGACGCATTCCTCGTCGTTGGGATTGAGCATGAACGCCGTATCGGCCTGGCGCAGCGCCGCGGCGACCGCCGCGAGGCCTTCGTCCCAGCGGCCGGCCGAGCGCCGTGGCGCGTAGGCGGCTTCGGCCACGACATAGGGAATGCCCATCACTCTTGCGATCGGCGGGCCGAGCCAATCGGGCGCCTTCTGATAGAGGTGATAGGTGAACCAGAGATCGGGCCGCCAGCGCCGGAGCATGCCGGCGCGGAGGCGTTGCGCCAGCACCGCGCCGCGCGCGCGAATCTGCGCCTGCCGATCCCGATCGCCCTCGCCTTCGTAGGCGCGAAACGTGGAGACGACGCGCACCTCGTGCCCGGCGCGGCGCAGCGCCCGCAGCAAGAGGCGCGCGATGCGGCGGTCGCCCGAGGGCACGGGATGGCTCGGCGGCTTCAGCGGCGCGTAAAAGGCGATGCGCATCACGCCGCCTAGGCCGCGAGGCCGAAGCGGCGCGCGAGATCGCCGACGGCGGCGGCATGATCGAACCGGGCGCGCAAGGTCGCCAAACCGGCGGCGCCGAGCGCGGCGCGGCGCGCGGGCGCGCGGATCAGCCGCTCGAGCGCCGCCGCCAGCGCCGCTTCGTCGCCGGGCGCCACGAGCAGCCCGTTCTCGCCCTCGGCGATGAATTCGGGAATGGCGGAAACGCGGGTGGCGACGCAGGCCAGTGCCTGGCTCTGCGCTTCCATCAGCACGTTGGGCAGGCCGTCGCGGTCGCCGTCGTCGGCCACGCGGCTGGCGAGCGCAAAGAGATCCGCGCGGCGATAGGCGTCGAGCACCGCCGCTTGCGCCTGGCTGCCGTGCCACGCGATGCGCGCGCCGAGCCCGAGCCGCCCGGCCTCGGCCTTGAGCGCCGGAAGGTCCGGCCCGCCGCCGACATGCTCGAAGCGCCACGCCAGCGCCGGCGGCAGCAGCGCCAGAGCCCGGAGCAGCGTGTCGAACCCTTTCTTTGGCACCGCGCGGCCGACGGAAAGAATGACGACGGGATCGCGCGCATCGCCCCCGTCGCGCGGCGGACGCGGGGCCGCGGGCGCCGGAAACCGCGCCAGGTCGAGCCCGTGGTAGGACAGCGACACCGTATCCGGGCGCGGCGCCAAGGCCGCCAGCCGCTCCTGCCCGGCGCGCGTGCACGTGACCGCCCAGACGAGATCGGCGAGCTTTTCGCGAATCTCCCAATCCGGCGTCGTCCAGATGTCCTTGGCGTGCGCCGAGACGCTCCACGGCAGGCCGCGCATCAGGGCCGCATAGCGCGCGACGCTCGCGGGCGTGTGCAGGAAATGCGCGTGGATGCGCGCGATCTCGCCGGGCATTTCCGCGGCCAGCACGCAGGCCTGGCCGAAGCGCCGCACGCGGTTGGGCGTGCGGTCGCGCGCGAGATCGCCGAGCCACGCCCGCTTCGCGCGCGCATAGCCCGCAAGGCGCCGCGCGCGCCGCCAGCCGCGCCACACCCGCCGCGGCTCCTGGTAGAGATATTCGGGCAGGTAGGCGACCGGCGCCCGGATCTCGTCGTGCACCGGATGGCGCGCGGCGTCGGTGGGCCGGCGCATCGAATAGAGGCGGATGTCGAGGCCGAGGCGCTCGAGCGAGCGGATCTCCTGGGCGATGAAGGTTTCTGAGAGCCGCGGATAGCCCTTGAGCACGAATGCGACGGGGGCGGCCGCCATGCCTGTCGCGGCCTGGCGCCCGCTCAGCCGGCGCGATGGCGCGCGGCCACGCTCATCGGATGCGGCGAGGTCTCGGCCAGCTTCTTGCGGACGAGCCGCGCCACGTTGGGCAGCCCGTCGAGCAGGCCCGGCACCACCACCGACGACGGCAGCGATTGCTGCGGCAGATGGCGCAGCGCCGTCGCCATGCTCTTGGGGTCGCGCTTGTCGTCCTCGACCAGCACGCTCAAGAGGCCCATTTCCTGGGCGCGCATGGCGCGGATGAGCTGCTCGCGCCTGGGCTGCGTGCGCGGCACGATGATGGCGCGCTTGTCGAACGAGAGGATTTCGCAAAACGTATTGTAGCCGCCCATGGCGACCACGCCCGAGGCGCGCGCCATCAAGCTTTCCATGTGCGGCGAGAAGGTGATGGCCTCGACGCGGTCGAGGCGCTCGGCGCGCTGGATGAATTCGGCCTGCATCTCCGCCGGCATGAACGGGCCGAGCACGATGATGGCCGGCCAGGGCAGGTTGGCGTCGCTTTCGTAGGCGCGCAGCACCCAATCGACGAGCGCCTCGCCGTCGCCGCCGCCGCCGGGCGTCACTAGCAGGAACGGCTCTTCGTCGAACTTGAGATCCGGGATGGCCGGCACCTTCGACGGCAGCCCGCGGCGGAGATAGCCGGTGAAGGTCATCTTGCGCCGGACCGAGGCCGGCAGATCGATGCCTTCGAGCGGGTCGCAGAACTGCGGCAGGCCGTAGACCCAGATGTCGTCGTAGAGCTCGGCCAGCGCCGGGATCACGTTCTTGCGCTCCCATTCGGGGGCCAGGAGTTCGGGCTCGTCCATCACGTCGCGCAGGCCGAGCACGATCGGCACGCCGTGGCGCTTCAGCATGCCGAGGGTTTCGGCGATCTCGCCGCGCAGGCCCAGCGGCTCCTTGTCGACGATGAAGATGTCGGGCGCGAAGATCTCGGCCGTATGGTGGATGATCGAGGCGCGGATGGCCAGGGTCTGGTCGAGCGCGATGCGCAGGCTGAGCGAAGTGTATTCGCCGTTGCGCAGCTTGATGACGCCCGGCACGCGCACGAAATCGACCCGGCTCCGGAAATCGAAGCTGCCGATGATCGGCGAGCCCGAGAGGATCAGGACCGAAAGCTCCTGATCGCGGTCCACCAGATCGTTGGCGATCTCGCGGCAGCGGCGGAGATGGCCGAGGCCAAAGCTGTCGTGGCTGTAGATCAGGATGCGCGAAGCACCCCCGCCCACCCGCAAATGGCTGCCGTTGCCGCTGTCCGGCGAAAACGCAGCCTTACCGTCCGCGGGTCTGCCCGCGGCGCCTTCCCTGATCCGGCTCATCCTCAGCACTCCCCAAGCCGTGCGGGCTCGCGGCTCGCCGCCCCCTGGCACCGGCCCGCCCCTTCGGCTGCGAAGGCGGGAATTTCTATCGTCAGCATCCGGTGCTCCGTCTATTCTCACAAAAATGGGGCGGCGGTTCAACGCCGCCGGATCGGGCGGAACGGCCGGTGGCGGGGGCAAGGCGGGCCTCCGCCGGGCCGGGTTCGGGGACATATATGGAACGTAGCCTTAACCGCTTCATCGTGCGCTTCAGCCTGCGCCAGCAGATCGTCGTCATTTTCATGACGCTGCTGTCGTTCCCCATAACCTACGTCACTCTCGAATTGCCGAAGCGAATCGTTAACGAGGCGCTCGGCGAAAAGCCCGGCTGGGCGCGCGGGATTCTAGGCGCCGACATGGAGCAGATCACGTTTCTGCTCGCGCTCTGCCTCGGGTTTCTCGTGTTCGTGCTGATCTCGGGCGCCCAGAAGTATTACCTCAACGTCTACGCCGGGCGCCTGGGCGAGCAGATGCTGCGCCGGCTCCGCTTCCAGCTATACGGGCGGATCCTGCGCTTTCCGTTGCCCCATTTCAAAAAAACGTCGCAGGGCGAGCTGATTCCGATGGTGATCGCCGAGACCGATCCCATCGGCGGCTATATCGGCGAGGCGTGGTCGATTCCGGCCTATCAGGGCGGCACGCTCATCGTCTATCTCGTCTTCATCTTCGTCCAGGATCTCTGGCTGGGCTTGGCCGCGGTTTCGCTCTATCCGGCCCAGCTCTGGCTGATCCCGAAACTCCAGGCCAAGGTCAACCAGCTCGCCAAGGAGCGTGTGCGCACGGCGCGCCAGCTTTCCGACAAGATCGGCGAGACCATCTCCGGCGTCACCGAGATCCACGCGCACGACACCTCGCGCTACGAGCGCACCGACGTGGCGCGCCGGCTCGGCCGCATCTACGAAATCCGCTACGACATCTTCAAGCGCAAGTTCTTCATCAAGTTCCTGAACAACTTCCTGGCCCAGCTCACGCCGTTCTTCTTCTATGCGATCGGCGGCTATTTCGTGATCCAGGGCGCGCGGTCGCAGGATCCGAACGCGCTCACCCTCGGCGCCCTGGTGGCCGTGCTCGCGGCCTACAAGGACCTTTCCTCGCCGTGGAAGGAATTGCTGGCCTACTACCAGCAGAAGGAAGACGTGCGCATCAAGTACGAGCAGGTGGTGGAGCAATTCGACCCGCCCGGCGCGCTCGACGAGACGCTACAAGACGCGGAGCCGCCGGCCGATTTCAAGCCGGCCGGGACGCTTGTCGCCGCGAATGTCAGCTACAGCGAGGACGGCCGCGTGAAGGCGGTCGAGTCGGCCACGTTCTCGCTGCCGCTCGACAAGCACGCCGCGGTGCTCGGCGCCGGCGGCAGCGGCAAGGAAGAGCTGCTGATGCTGGTGGCGCATCTGCTCGAGCCGAGCGGCGGCAGCATCCAGTTGGGCGGGCAGAAACTCTCGCAATTGCCGGAGAGCGTGACCGGGCGGCGCTTCGCCTTCGTCAGCGCCGCGCCCTACCTCTTCTCGACCACGGTGCGCGACAATCTCTTCTACGGCCTGAAGCACCGCGCGCTGAAGGCGCCGGACTACGACGAGACCCAGCAGCGCCTGCGTGCCCGCTATGTCGCCGACGCCGAGGTTTCGGGGAACATTCCGGACGATCCCAAGGCGGATTGGATCGACTACGCCGCCACGGGCGCCGCCGACTTGGCGGCGCTCGAGCGCCGCGCGCTCGAGGTGCTGAGCCTGGTGGACATGGACGACGACATGTATCAGCTCGGTTTGCGCGGCGTCATCGCCCCCGCCACGCGGCCCGAGCTCGCGGCCGAGATCCTGAAGGCGCGCAAGGCCCTGCATGCGCGCCTGGCCCGCGACGACCAGGCGGCGCTGATCGAGCCGTTCGATCCCGCGCACTTCAACAATAACGCCACCCTCGGCGAGAACCTGCTGTTCGGCACGGCGACCGACGACCGCCTCAATCCCGAGCGGCTCGCCGAGCACCCCTACGTGATCGGCATTATCGAGAAGGCCGGCGTGCTCGACGATCTGCTGAAGGCCGCGCGCCAGACCGCCGAGACGATGGTGGAATTGTTCGCCGGCTTGGCGCCGGGCAACGAGCTGTTCGAGCAGTACAGCTTCGTGGCGTCGGAAGACCTGCCCGAATACCAGGCCATCCTGGCGCGCACCGGCAATCTGGCGCCCAAGGACTACCGCGCCGAGGACCGGCGGCGCTTGCTCGCGCTCCTTTTCAAGGTGATCCCGGCGCGGCATCGCTTGGGCGTCATCACCGACGCGATCAAGGCCCAGGTCTTGGAAGCGCGCCGCCTGTTCGCCGCCGAGCTGCCCGACGAGCTCAAGGGCTCGGTCGAGTTCTTCGACGCCGAGACCTACAACAAAGCCTCGACGCTGCTCGACAACGTGCTGTTCGGCAAGGTTTCGTTCGGCCAGGCGCAGGCCCAGAGCAAGCTCGCGCGCATCGTCCGCGCGACGCTCGACGAGCTCTCGCTGAGCGACGACGTGATGCTGTTCGGCCTCGATTTTCCCGTGGGCGTGGCGGGCGCGCGGCTGTCGGCGGCGCAGCGCCAGAAGCTCAGCATCGCCCGCGCGCTCCTGAAACGCCCGGATCTCTTCATCCTCGCCGAGGCGGGCAACGCGCTCGACGGCGCGTCGCAAGCCAAAGTGGTGGCCAACGTGCTGAAGGCGTGCAAGGGCCGGGCCGTGATCTGGGGCCTGTCGCGCGCCCGCTTCGCCCAGAGCTTCGATCTGGTGCTGGTGATGCGCGCTGGGCGGGTGGTGGAGCACGGCACCTTCGACCAGCTCAACCGGCCCGATTCGGCGCTCAAAGAGCTCCTTTCCGCAGAATAGTTGGCAAGGACGTGTCCCGCCTCGACAGCTTCATCCGGCGCCTCGAAGCGCAGCGCGCCTGCATCGATTTCGCGGCGCGGCCGGGCAACCTGCCCGACGGGCCGGTGTTCGAGCTCGGCCTCGGCAACGGCCGCACCTTCGATCACCTGCGCGAGCGCCTGCCGGGCCGCGAGATCTTCGTTTTCGACCGCCAGGTTGCGGCGCACCCGAACTGCGTTCCCGATGCGGCGTATATGATCATAGGCGACATCGCCGAGACGCTGCCGCGCGCCGTGCTGCGCTTGCGCGGCCGCGTCGCCTTCGTGCATTCCGACCTCGGCAGCGGGGACGCGGCGATCGACCGCGCCACCGCGCGCACCGTGGCGCCATTGATCGCCGAAGCCTTGGCGCCGAACGGGCTCGTCGTCAGCGACCAGGCTTTGGTGATCGCGGGCTGGCAGCCGTTGCCGCCGCCGCCGGGCATTGCCGAGAGCCGGTATTTCCTCTACCGCAAGCCCCGGGCATAATGCCCCGCCGGCTGGGAGAACCACCGTGAGCCTCAACGAAGAAGTCGAACTCCTCCGCAACATCCCGATGTTCGCCAACATCGAGCCCTCCAAGCTCAAGCTGTTGGCGTTCACGAGCGAGCGGATGACGTTCAAGGACGGCGACGTGCTCTTCCGCCAGGGCGAACCGGGCGACAGCGCCTATGTCATCATCGGCGGCGAGGCCGACGTGATCGTGGACACGCCCAAGGGCCCGCTGACCGTCGCCAAGCTGAAGCGCAACGACATCGTCGGCGAGATCGCCATCCTCTGCGACGTGCCGCGCACGGCCACCATCAAGGCCTCGTCCAAGCTCGAGGCGATGGTGATCGCCAAGGATCTTTTCTTCCGCCTGGTGATGGAATTCCCGCAGATGGCGGTGGAGATCATGCGCGAGCTGGCGCGCCGGCTCGACGCCACCAACCGCAAGCTCACCGCGAAAAGCGCCTGAAGCTTGGCATCCGTTCCGGGCAGCGCGCTCGAGCGCTTCGCGTCGCGCCTGCTGGCGCAGCGCGCCTGTCTCGCCGAGGCCGCGCGGCTCATGGCCAGAATCCCCGGGCCGGTGTTCGAAATCGGCCTCGGCAAGGGCCGTACCTTCGATCATCTCAGGCGCCTGCTGCCGGACCGCGCGATCTATTGCTTCGACCGCGAGCATCACGCGCCGGCCGACGAGAGCCCGCCACCCGAGCGGCTGGTGATCGGCGAGATCCGCGAGACGCTGCCGGCGCTGGCCCGTCGCCTCGGCGCCAAGGCGGCGCTCGCGCATTGCGACATCGGCACGCGCAAGCCCGAGCGTGACATGGAATTCGCGCGCTATCTCGCCGGGGCGCTGCCGCCGCTGATGGCCGAAGGCGGTATCGTGCTCGGCGACCGGCCGATGGAATCGCCGCGGCTCGAGGCCCTGCCTTTACCGGCCTATCAGCGCCCGGATGGCCTCGCCGTCTGGCCCTACTATCTCTATCGCGTGCGCGCGGACGCTTGAGCTTGCGCGGCTACGCGATCCGCCGGATCGCCCAGCGCGCCTCGGCGCCGGCGTCGCTGTCGATGCGGCCGGAAAGGACGAGCTGCTTGGAGCGCCGGGGCGCATCGCCGACGCCGAGATAGAAGCTTTCCTCGACCGTGGCGGCCAAGCGCCCCTCGGCCGCCAGATGCCACGGCCCGCTTTCGCCGCTCCCGAACGGAATCACGGTGGCGCCGGCCGGATCGCGCTCGGGCTCGCCGACGCTGACGTCGGGGTGGAGATGGAAGCGGATGCTGAAGGCCTTGCCGAGCGTGCGCCGCGGCACCGCCTGCCCCGGCGGCGGCAGCAGCCGGTCTTCGCCGCGGAGATCGCCGCCGTCGCGCGCCAAGAACAGCCGGCGCCGGTGCAGCAGGCCGAAGCGGCGCACATAGCCGTCGTGGCTGGCGGAGACCCAGCTGGCGCTCTCGTCTTCCTGGCGGTCGCACGGCACGTCGCGCGGCCCGAAACGCAAGCCACCGCCGGCCATGACCTTGGCGGAGTTGCGATCGTCGAGCACCAGGGCGGAATGCGCCGCCGTGACGCGCCCGGCCTCGCGCCACGCCGGGTCGGCGCCGCGATAGGTGCCGCAATTGACCACGAGGCGCGCGGCGCCGGCGCTGAACTCGAACGCCAGCGTGCCCGCATGGGCGCCGCGATCGTGCAAGCGCGGCGGCGGCGGCGCGGCATCGAACACCAGCACCGCGTCGCCCTGGACCACGCGCTGATAGCCGCCGTTGAAGCGCGGCGGCAGCGCCGCCTCGGCGCCGGCCAGTGCCAGCACGACGTCGCAAAAGGTGGCGTCTTCCTCGGCGCCGCCGTGAAACAGCGCCAAGGCGCCGTCGCCGTGGCGCAGCGCCGCGAGCGCCCGCGACGCGCGGCCGATCGCCGGCTCGAGCGCCGCGGGCGGCTCGTGGTGCGCGGCCTGGAGAAAGGCGCGGATGTCGACGAGGTCGCGCAGCACCGCGAGCTGCGCCGAAGGATTGCGCTCGGGGATCATGCCGTGATCGGGCCAGGTTTCGAGCACGGGCTGCAATTGCTGGCGCGCCTGGATGAGGCGGTTCTGCGCGCCCGGCACCGCGGCGCCGAAGCAGATGAGGGCGCGGAGCGCGCGGATGCGCTCGGCGGTGGCGGCGATGCGCGGCGCCGCGCGCGCCAGCGCCCGCGCCTGGTGCGCGAGGCTCTTGAAGAACGCCGCCTTGAACGACAGCGGCGCCGGCTTGCCGAAGAAGTCGAACTGGCCGATCCAATGCACGAGCCGGTCGGCCAGGAGCGGCGGCGACCAGGCGGCGCGTGGACGCGCGAAGCCGGGGCGCTCGATCCAGGCCTGGATCGCCGCCTGCGCGCGCTGGCGCGCGGCCTCGCCGCCCACCGCACGGAGATCGCGCAGCCACGCGAAGCGGTGCGCGTCGATGGCATCGGCGCCCGCATCCGCGGCCGCGCCGTCCCAAGTTGTCGCCGCCTCGGCCAGGAGGCGCCGGCCGCGCGCCGCATTGCCGGGCCAAGGATCGGGCGGCACGAGCAGCAACTGGCGCGCGGAAGCGCCGACGCGGAGGAGCGGCCACGACCAGACGCGGCTTCGCCCGCGCGCCGCGCGGGCTCCCGCCTTGAGCCTCGTCGCGTGCACGGAGGATTCCCGCGCCATGGCGATGCTGATTACGCCGCGCGCAGCCGCGCGATGTTGGCGGCATAGGCGGCGCTGCCGCCGGCGAACGTAGCCGTTCCGGCCACGAGAACGTCGGCGCCCGCGGCGATCGCGGCTTTGGCGGTTTCGGCGTTGATGCCGCCATCGACCTCGAGATCGATCGCGCGTTTCGCGGCGTCGATGCGCTTCCGGAGCGCCGCGATCTTCGGAAGCTGCGAGGCGATGAACGACTGGCCGCCGAAGCCGGGATTGACGCTCATCACCAGTACCAGATCGATGTCGCCGATGACGTTGTCGACCGCCTCCACGGGTGTGCCGGGATTGAGCGAGATGCCGGCTTTCTTGCCGAGCGATTTGATGAGCTGGACCGTGCGGTGCACGTGCGGCCCGGCTTCGGGATGGACGGTGATGATGTCGGCGCCGGCTTCCGCGAAGGCCGCGATGAAGGCATCGACCGGCGAGATCATGAGATGCACGTCGAACGGCAGCGTGGTGTGCGCACGTAGCGCCTTCACCACGCTCGGGCCGATGGTGAGGTTGGGGACGAAATGCCCGTCCATGACGTCGATGTGGACGTAGTCGGCGCCGGCTGCGCCCAGCGCCCGCACTTCCTCGCCGAGCCGCGCGAAATCCGCGGAGAGAATCGACGGCGCTATCTTGACCCGGCGCGGCATGTGGTTATGGCACCCTCGCTGCCGATTGCTAACAGCTTCGGCGGGCAGGAGAAAGAGGGAACGGCCCGGGCCTCACGCTCTGTCCACAGCGGATCCGCGCCGGAGCCGCGCGATGTAGAAGCCGTCGAGCCCGCCGCGCTCGGGCCAATGGCAAGGCAGCGTGCGCAGCGTGCCGTCGGGGGCGATGAATTCGGCCGCGCCGGGAAGCTCCGCGGGCGAGACCGGCGCGAGCGCGAAATCCGGATGCGCTGCGCGAAACCGCGCGATCCGCGCCGGGCCTTCCGCAGGCTCCAGCGAGCACACGGCGTAAACGAGCAGCCCGCCTGGCGCGGTGATGGCGGCGGCGTTGGCGAGCAACCGGTCTTGCGCCGCGATGCGCCCTTCGACGTCGCGGGCCGATTTCCGCCACGGGAGATCGGGATGGCGGCGGATCGTGCCGGTGGCGCTGCACGGCGCATCGAGCAGCACCGCATCGGCGGGCGCCGCCGGGCGCCAGGCCGCGGCATCGGCGACGACGATCTCGGCCGAATGCTTCAAGCGCGCGAGATTCTCGCCCAGGCGCCGGGCGCGGGCCGCCGATTGCTCGACGGCGGCGACCGTGGCGCCGGCGGCCGCGAGCTGTGCCGCCTTGCCGCCCGGCGCCGCGCAGAGATCGACGACGCGCTTGCCGCGCACGTCGCCGAAGAGGCGCGCGGGCAGCGCGGCGGCGGCGTCCTGCACCCACCACGCACCCTCGGCGAAGCCCGGAAGCTCGGTGACGATGCCGCCGTTGCGCCGCCGCAGCGAGCCGGTCGGCAGCAGCTCGGCCTCGAGGCGCCCGGCCCAGGCCGCGGCGTCGCTGGCGGCTGTGAGATCGAGCGGCGGCTCGGCGAGATGGGCTTCGGCGATACGGCGCGCGGTTGCCTCGCCATAGGACGCGGACCAAGAGCGCCACAGCCAATCGGGCGTGTTGAGCCGCGCCGCATCCTGGGCGGCGGCGCGCGCCGCGCCGTCGGCGCCGAGGCGGCGCAAGACGGCGTTGATCAGGCCCTTGAAGCGCTCGGTGGCGCGCGTGGCCGCCAGCGCGACGGTTTCGTTGACGGCCGCATGGGTGGGCGTTTCGAGGAAGGCGAGCTGTGCCGCGCCGAGGCGGAGGATATTGCGCGCCGTGTGCGCGGCCTCGGGGAGCGGGCGCGGCACATGGGCCGCGATCAGCGCGTCGATCTGGCCGAGGCGGCGGAGCGCGGTGGCGGCGAGATTGCGCGCGAAGGCGCGGTCGCGCGGCTCGAGCGCGCCGGCGCTGAGACGCACGCCGAGGCTTTCATCGAGCGGCCGGCCCGCGGCGAGTACGTCGTCGAGGATCGCCAGCGCCACGCGGCGCGGCGAGGTCTCGGCGCGGCTCGGGCGGGAGGAAGCGGAGACGGGCGTCGCTCAGCTCCAGGGCCCGCGGCGGCGCGGCGGCGCCGACGTGGACGGGACACTCGCACGGCCCGAGCGCCGCACCGGCGCGGCGGCCGCGGCCGGCGCATAGCCGCCGCGGCCCATCTCGCCCGCCAGCGCCTCGAGCGCCGCGATGCGGTTTTCCATCTTGGGATGGGTGGAGAAGAGGCTGTCCATCCCGTGACCCGAGAGCGGATTGACGATGAAGAGATGCGCGGTCGCCGGCCGCGCCTCGGCCTGCTGGTTCGGGATCTGGTGCGCGAGGTTCTGGAGCTTGGCCAGCGCCCCGGCGAGCCAGAGCGGCTGGCCGCAGATTTCGGCGCCGAGGCGGTCGGCGGCGTATTCGCGCGTGCGCGAGATCGCCATCTGCACGATCATGGCGATGAGCGGCGCCAGGATCATGAGCGCGATGGCGCCCACGAAGCCGAGTGGGTTGGAATTGTTGCCATTGCTGTCGCGCGACGAGGCGAACAGCCCGCCGAATTGCGCCAGCATGCCGATGGCGCCGGCGATCACCGCCGTCATCGTCATGATCAGCATGTCGCGGTTCTTCACGTGCGCGAGCTCGTGCGCCATCACGCCCGCGATCTCTTCCTTGGTGCACATGTTGATGAGGCCGGTCGTGGCGGCGACGGCGGCGCGCGCGGGGCTGCGGCCGGTGGCGAAGGCGTTGGGCTGCGCCTCCTCGATCACGTAGACGCGCGGCATCGGCAGGTTGGCGCGCGCCGCCAGCTCCTCGACGATGCCGTAGAATTCGGGCGCGCTGCGGCGGTCCACTTCCTGCGCCTTGTACATGGACAAGATCATCTTGTCCGCGTTCCAGAACGCGAAGAGGTTCATCGCCAGCGCGAGACCGAAGGCGATCAGCATGCCGGTCTGGCCGCCGATCAGAAAGCCGACGCCGACGAAGATCGCGGTCAGGACGCCGAGCAGGACTGCGGTGCGGAAGTAGCTCATGGATTCCCGTATGCGGTTGCGCGGGCCGTGCCCCGCATAGATAGAGGGCCGGCCCGGACCGTCAAGGACGGCGCGCCAAGGACGGGACCGGACGGGATCGATTCGTGGCCGGCGGGCGATTGAGACGGTCCGGCGGCGATCCTATATCGTTGGCATGAGCACGGACCCAAAATCCCCGGCGGCGCCGAAGCCGGCGCTGGATCCGGTTCCCGCCGCGCCCAAAGCGGACGACGCTCCGAAACCGGCGCCCACACCCGAGATCGGCGGCCGCAAGGGCCTCGATCCGACGCGTTATGGCGACTGGGAAAAGGACGGCCGCTGCGTCGATTTTTGAGCGCGGAATCGAGCGGCGCGCGTCGATTGCAGACGCGAGGGTGATGCTCGACCGCTCGTTTTCTTGATTTGTTCTTATCGTGAGAGCAAAATAGGACCATCAGCCTGATGGTCCGACAATTTGCGGATTTCCCTTCGCCTTGCGATCGCGGGCGTTCTCGCCGGGTTCGTGGGCACCGCGGCGGCCGAGCAGCGCGGCGTGATCGCGGGTCCGGTGCGCGCGCACCTCGTGCGCGTCGTCGACGGCGACACGATCGAGGTGCTCGCGCGCATCTGGCCGGATCACTATGTCGAGACGCTGGTGCGCCTGGCCGGCATCGATGCGCCGGAGCTGCGCGGGCGCTGCGCGGCCGAGATCGTCCAAGCCGAGCGCGCCAAGGCGCGGCTCACGGCGCTGCTGGCCGGCGCGAGGCTGCAGCTGGTCGATATCCGCTACGGCAAATACGCCGGCCGCGTCGTGGCGCGCGTGCTGACCGGCGACGGCGGCGACGTGGCCGAAATGCTGCTCGCGGAAAAGCTGGTGCGCGCCTACCACGGCGGCCGGCGCACCGGCTGGTGCGGCGGCGCCGGCGATTGAGCGAAACGAAAAGGGCGGCCTCGAAGGCCGCCCTTTGCCGTTCGCGTTTCGGTGCCTCGGGTCAGCGCGTGCCGTAGCTGTCGTCGGCGCGGCTCGAGCGCGCGGGCGCCAGCGCATTGCTGGCCGGCGCGTAAGCCGGGTAGCCGCCGGGGCCGTCGGTCCAGCCGCCGGCATTGAGGTTCACCTTGACGCCCAGGACTTGGCCGTTGTTGAGCTTGGGATTGGCGTAATCGATGCGCATCGCGGTGCGATAGCTCGGGCTGAACATGAAGCCGTTCACGCCGCGCACATGCACGGTGAGCGTGCTGCCGTCCTTGGCCGCGCCCCAATACGCCGTGTCGGGCCAGCGGTCGTCGAGGCGCTTCTTGGCGATGCCGAATTTCGCCTCGTAGGCCTTCACGACCTTCTCGGCGTTGTCGATCATTGTGCGCGCGCCCTTGATCGTGCCGTCCCAATGGCGCGAGAGGATGTAGACGTGGTTGAGGCTGTCGTTCTTGCCGAAGGCCAGCTCGACGGTGACCGGAATGCCTTCATGCGTGCCATAGGCCGTCAGGCGCTTGCCGCGGTCGATGGTGGCATACACCGCGTGCAGGTGGTCGACGGCGAATTCCTTCTGCTTGCCGGCGCTTTCGTGGGCGACACGAAAGTTGGAGCGCTGCAGCACCGCCCGCGCGTCCTTTGCCTTCATGCCCCAGGAAAGCCCTGCGAAGACGTAGCTGTCGACCGACTTCTGCTGCGCCTGGGCGCTGCCGCCGATCACCATCGTGGCGGCACCGACCGCGAGGGCGGCGGCCACCAGCGTGGCGCCGCGCAACCGCTGGAGTGCGCGCTTGGCGTGAAATTCGAAACTCATTTCAGTCCCCCGATCTGGAGATGGAGATTGCAATACATCGACGAAGGCAGAGATCGCGCCTGGGCGATCGGCACCCCGTTCTCCCCCAATCATGGCCGCCGCGCCGCTTGTCTCGCCGGATCAAGGCGTTGTCCCCAACGCACCCGCTCCGCCGCTTGCAGCGCCGGTCGCATTATGCCCGGCCTATAACACACCTTCGGCACGCCTGCGACAAAACTTTGTTCAAGCTTTACCATAACTTGCAGCGTTTCGGCGCCGAAAGTGTCACTTCCCGAAACGCGGCGGCGGCGGCGGCTCGACCGCCGCTGGGTCCTTTTCATACTCCTTGCGGAGTTGATCTTTCGTTAGCGGCTTGGGTTTCGGGGGCTCTTTTTCGCCTTCGGGCGGCAGATCGATCTTGGTCGTTTCGGCGGCGCGGCCGCCGACGAAATCGATCCGGAGCGCCGTCTTGTAGCTCGGGCTGAACATGAAGCCTTCGGTGCCGCGGACATAGACGGCGAGCACGCTGCCGTCGCCGGCCCGCGGCCAGAGCGCGGTATCGACCCAGCCGTCGTCCTTGCGCTTGACGGCGGGGCCGTAGCGCTCTTCGAACATCATCACCGCGCGCGTGGCGAGATCCACCATCGTCCGGGCGCCCGGAATGGTGCCGTCCCAATACTTCGACGTGACGATGACGTGGTTGAGCCGGCCGTCCTTGTCGAAGGCGAGATCGAGCTGCACGGGCTGGCCCGCGAGCTTCCCTTGTGCCACCAGGCGCTGGCCGCGATTGACCGGCGCGATCGACGCGTGGAGCCCGTTGACGACGAATTCCTCCTGCGGCCCGTCGGCCAGCTTGATCACCTGAAATCCGGTCTTCACGAGCTTGGCGCGCGCGGCCTCGACCTCGGTGCCCCAGGCGAGGCCGAGGAACGTGTAGGATTTCTGGGCCTGCGCGGCAGCCGGCGCGGCGAGGGCGACGGCGGCAAGCGCGCCCAGCGCCGCCGCGCGAAGCCACCGCGTCATTCCGAGCGCAGCGCGGAATCCGGTGGGTGCCGGCAAGGCCATCGAACGCCGGCGCAGGTCACTCGTGCAGGTTCGCGCACTCATACAAGTTCCTTCGCTTCGCTCAGGATGACCGTGGGATTCATTTTGCCCTGTTCTTCACCAGATCGTCCACCACCCCCGGATCGGCGAGGGTGGAGGTGTCGCCGAGATTGGCGAAATCGTTTTCGGCGATCTTGCGCAAGATTCGGCGCATGATCTTGCCCGATCGGGTCTTGGGCAGGCCCGGCGCCCATTGGATCATGTCGGGCGTCGCGATCGGGCCGATTTCCTTCCGCACCCATTGCACGAGCTCCTTGCGGAGATCCTCGGTCGGGTCGATGCCCGCCTTCAGCGTGACGTAGGCGTAGATGCCCTGCCCTTTGATGTCGTGCGGGTAGCCGACGACGGCCGATTCGGCCACCTTGGCGTGGGCGACGAGGGCGCTCTCCACTTCCGCGGTGCCGAGCCGGTGGCCGGCGACGTTGATGACATCGTCGACCCGGCCGGTGATCCAGTAATAGCCGTCTTGGTCGCGCCGGCAGCCGTCGCCGGTGAAGTAGAGGCCCTTGTAGGTCGAGAAATAGGTCTGCACGAAGCGCTCGTGATCGCGGAACACGGTGCGCATCTGGCCGGGCCAGCTGTCGGCGATGCAGAGATTGCCCTCGCAAGCACCCTCGAGCACCTTGCCGTTGCCGTCGACGATGATGGGTACGACGCCCGGCAGCGGCTTGGTCGCCGAGCCGGGCTTCAGCTCGGTGGCGCCGGGCAGCGGCGAAATCAGGATGCCGCCGGTTTCCGTCTGCCACCATGTATCGACGATGGGGCAGCGGCGGTCGCCGACGACGCGGTGATACCATTCCCACGCTTCCGGATTGATCGGCTCGCCGACGGATCCCAAAAGGCGGAGCGACGCCCGGCTGGTCTTCTTCACCGGGCCTTCGCCCTCGCGCATCAGCGCGCGGATGGCGGTGGGCGCGGTATAGAAGATGTTGACTTTGTGCTTGTCGCACACTTCCCAGAAGCGGGACGCGCTCGGGTAGTTGGGCACGCCTTCGAACATCAGCGAGACCGCGCCGTTGGCCAGCGGCCCATAGACGATGTAGCTGTGGCCGGTGACCCAGCCGACATCGGCCGTGCACCAATAGACGTCGCCCTCGCGATAATCGAAGACGAGCTGGTGCGTCATGGCAGTGTAGACGAGATAGCCGCCGGTCGTGTGCAGCACGCCCTTGGGCTTACCGGTGGAACCGGAGGTGTAGAGGATGAAGAGCGGATCCTCGGCGCTCATCGGCTCGGCCTTGCACTCGGCCTTCTGCTGGGCGAGCAGCTCGTGCCACCACAAATCGCGCCCTTCCGACCAGCCGATCTTGCCGCCGGTGCGCTTCAGCACGATGCAGTGCTTGATCGTGGGGCATTTCTTGAGGGCTTCGTCGACATTGGCCTTGAGCGGCACCTTGCGGCCGCCGCGCAGGCCCTCGTCGGCGGTGATGATGAGGTTGGAATCGCAATCCTGGATGCGGCCGATCAGCGAATCGGGCGAGAAGCCGCCGAAGACCACCGAATGGACGGCGCCGATGCGCGCGCAGGCCAGCATCGCCGCGGCCGCCTCGGGCACCATCGGCATGTAGATCGTGACCCGGTCGCCCTTCTTGACGCCCAGCGACTTCATCGCGTTGGCGAGGCGGCAGACGGTGTCGTGCAGCTCCTTGTAGGTGACGTGGCGGCTGTCCTTGGGGTCGTCGCCTTCCCAGAGGATCGCGGTTTGCCCGCCGCGCTTGGCCAAATGGCGGTCGAGGCAGTTGATCGAGGCGTTCAAGACGCCGTCCTCGAACCATTTGATCGAGACGTTGTGGGGATCGTAGCTCGAGTTCTTGATCTTGGCGGGCGCCTGGATCCAGTCGAGGCGCTTGGCCTGCTCGGCCCAGAACCCGTCGGGGTCCGCGAGCGAGCGCGCATACATCGCGTCGTATTTCGCCGCGTCGACCCAGGCCTTCCCGCGCCAGGAATCCGGAACCGGATAGACGTTGCCCGACATGAATTTCGCTCCCCTTTTATGCGTCGTTTGGCCCGGTGCCGCCCGTGCCGGCGGCGATGGGGCGCCGAGAATGGCAGCGCCGGTCATAACCGGCAAAGGGGCAAAGAGTCACGAGGAGCGGGGGCGGCCGGGGGGGTGGGGGTGCAGCGATACTCTTTCATACCCCTCCTTCCCATGTTCTTCCCTTTCAACGCCCCGGCCGCCCCTTTGCCACCGGCCGGAACGTCCGCCCGCTTGATCTGACGCAACGACCGAGGCCGTGACGTCCAGTAGACCGCCCTCCGCAATCGTGGAATCGGAGGCGGCGGCGATGGATGCGGCGCTCGAGAAGAAGATCCTGGAACTGCTCGATCAGCACCGGATCATGACGGTGGCGACTCTGCGCCCGGACGGGTGGCCGCAAGCGACGACGGTCGGCTATGTGAGCGAGGGCCTCACCCTCTATTTCATCTGCGGCCGGGACAGCCAGAAATCGCGGAACCTCGCCCGCGACGGCCGGGTTTCGCTGACGATCGACCACGACACGCCCGCGACGATGGCGATCACCGGCCTTTCCATGGCGGCCCATGCCGTGCCGGTCGCCGATCCGGCGGTGATCGTGAAAGTGCTCGCCCTGCTGGCGAAGAAGTATCCGGAATACCTCGCCTTGCCCTCGCCGAAGCTCGAGGAGATTTCGGTGTTTTGCCTGACGCCCAAGGTGATTTCGGTGCTCGATTACGCCAAGGGCTTCGGCCACACCGATCTTGTGAGCGTCGAGTCGTGATTTGCCGCGCCGATCCGCCGCCACTACCCTGCGCATCCGGAATGTGAGGAGGCGGGGATGACCAAGGGCGTGTGCGTGCGGCCGCCCGGGGTGGGCGACGTGGCGGGCGAGGTGGTCGTTCTCGACGAGGCGACGACGCGGATCGCGGAGCTCGAACTGGCGCCGCGCCAGGAATTGCATTGGCATTTCCACACCAATTTCGACCGCATGTATTGCCTCTCCGGCACGGTGGTGGTGGAGACGCGCATGCCGCCGGTGCGCCACGAGCTCAAGCCCGGCGAGCACTGCCATGTGCCGGCGAAGAAGGCCCATCGCGTGCTGAACCCCGCCGACGCGCCGGCGCGCTACCTCATCATCCAGGCCGGCGCCGCCTACGACTATTTCCCGATCGACGCGCTGAACACTTCAAAGGCCCCCTAAATCGCGCGGGTCGGCCTGTGTCGTTGCGCCGCAGGAAATCGCCCGGAGACCTGATCCAGAGCAACTCGCCGAGACCGGATGACGCCTAGCCTTCTGCCCACACTCCGCAGGAGCTGGACAGGATATGCGCATTCCGAATCTCGCGACAACGATCGGCGCGGCGCTGGCCGCGCTCGTCGCCGCCGCCACGCCGGCTTCCGCCGACGCCTCGAAGCTGACCCGCCACAAGGTCGAGTTCGCCGTTCCGCCTTTCGTGCACGCGCACGAGCAGGTGACGAGCCAGCCGCCGCGGATCATCGAGTTCAAGATGGTCATCGTCGAGAAGGAGATCGTGATCGACGACGACGGCACGAAGTTCCATGCCATGACGTTCCACGGCTCGATCCCGGGCCCGCTGATGGTGGTGCACGAGGGCGACTACGTCGAGCTCACGCTCGTCAACCCCGCCACCAACACGATGCCGCACAACATCGATTTCCACGCGGCGACGGGCGGCCTCGGCGGCGGGGAGCTCACCATGGTCAATCCGGGCGAACAGGTGGTGCTGCGCTGGAAGGCCACGCGCACCGGCGTGTTCGTCTATCACTGCGCGCCGGGCAGCTCGATGATCCCCTGGCACGTGGTTTCGGGCATGAACGGCGCCGTGATGGTGCTGCCGCGCGACGGCCTCAAGGACGAGGTCGGCAAGCCGCTGCGCTACGACCGCATCTACTACGTCGGCGAGAACGATTTCTACGTGCCGCGCGACGCCACGGGCAAGTTCAAGAGCTACCCGTCGGTGGGCGAGTCCTTCAGCGACATGATGGACGTGATGCGCAAGCTGATCCCGTCCCACGTCGTGTTCAACGGCCGCGTCGGCTCGCTGACCGGCGACAAGGCGATGACGGCCAAAGTCGGCGAGACCGTGCTGATCATCCACTCCCAAGCCAATCGCGACACCCGCCCCCACCTCATCGGCGGCCACGGCGACTACGTGTGGGAGACCGGCAAGTTCGCGAATCCGCCGCAGAAGGATCTTGAGACCTGGTTCATCCGCGGCGGCTCCGCGGGAGCCGCGCTCTACACCTTCCGCCAGCCCGGCCTCTACGCCTACGTGAACCACAATCTCATCGAGGCCGTGGAGCTCGGCGCCACCGCGCACTTCAAGGTCACCGGCACCTGGGACGACGATCTGATGACGCAGGTGAAGCCGCCGTTGCCGATCCCGGACGCCAAGCCCGAAGGCGCGGCCCCGGCGCCGGCCAAGCCGGTTCCGATCAAGCAATAAGGTTCCAAGGCGGCCTGCCGCCCCGCGGCAGGCCGCGCTCTTTTCCGGGAGCTTCGGCGATGGGTTTCGTTCTTGCCGCCAAGCTCGCACTCGGTGCGGCGCTCGCCGCGACGTTGTTCGCGTCCGGCCCCGAGGCGCGGTTTCCCGAGCCGGAGCTCGTATCCGTGCCGCCGGGCACGATCACGTTCCGGCCGGCCGGCGAATATCTCCGAGCCGGCATTCCCGTCGCCCCGGCGCCCGCGATGGTGCGCTTCGAGCGCCGGCTTTCGATCATGAAGTTCCCGGTGAGCGCGGCCGAATACCGAGTTTGCGTGGACGCCGGCGCCTGCCCGCGCGCCGCCGGAACGGCCGCGGCCCCCGACCATCCCGCCGTGGACGTGAGCTGGCGCGACGCCGTGGCCTACGCGAAGTTTCTCTCGGCGCGGACCGGGCGCCGCTACCGCCTGCCGAGCGATGCCGAATGGGCCTATGCCGCCGGCAGCCGTTTTCGCGACGGTGCGCTCGCCGATCTCACCGAGACCGATCGCGCCGCCCGGTCCATCGAGCGATACGAGAAGGAATCGCTGGAAGAACGCGCGGAGAAGGCGACGCGCCCGATCGGCAGCTTCGGCGCGAACGAGCGCGGCCTCGTCGACGTCGCGGGCAATGTCTGGGAATGGACGAGCACCTGCTTTCGCCGCTTCACGCTCGATGCCGCCGGCGCAGCCACCGGCGCGCCGGTCGAGAATTGCGGCGTGCGCGTGCTCGCCGGGCGGCACCGCGCCTATGTCGCGGATTTCGTCCGCGATGCGCGTTCCGGCGGCTGCGCCACCGGCATTCCGCCGGCGAATCTCGGTTTCCGCCTGGTCCGCGAGCGCGGCTGAAAAACCGCCTCGCCGTTAGCGGCCAAGCCGTCCGCGCGTCAGAGCGCGCGCTCGATGCGGGCGGCGACGTTCTGGATGTGCCGGCGGAGGCGCGTGGCGGCGCCCTTGGCGTCGCGGCGGAAGGCGGCTTCGAGGAGGGCGTTGTGTTCGTCCTCGGTCTCGCGCACCGGGGCGACGCCTTCCAGGATGCGGTCGCGGTGATAGCGCGCGGTGTGGTCGTAGATGTTGGCGCAGAAGCGCAGCAGCCAGTCCGAGCCGCAATTCGACAGCAGCGCCAGATGGAAGGCGCGGTCTTCGCGCGCCCAGTTGCGGTAGGCGTCGGCGGCCTTGGCGCGCAGGCGCTTCTGCATGCTGGCGAGGCGGTGATGGGCGGCGGCCACGCGCGCCTCCCACTCCATGTCGCCGCGCGCGATCGAGCGCAGCAACGCATCGGGCTCGAGCCTGAGGCGGAGATCGACCAGCTCGCGATATTCCGCGCGTGAGACCGCGGCGGTGCGATAGCCGCGATTGGGCGTGGCGACGACGAGGCCGCTGGCCGAGAGCCGCGCCAGCGCCTCGCGGATCGGCGTGGCGCCGAACCCGTAGCGCGCGCGCAGCGCCTCGACGCGGAGCTTCGCCGCCGGCTCGAACGCGCCGCTCAAGAGATCGTCGCGGATGTTGGCATAGGCGGCGTCGAGCGCGGTTTCGCCGCCGGGCCGCATGCGCGTGTCCATCGCCCGCCTCAGTCGTAGCCCATCACGGTGCGGTAGTGATGGTAGAAGCCGCGGATCGCCGATTCGGTGACCATGTGGCGCTCCTTAGTCGGCCACGGGCTCTTGCCGTCGAGCTCGACCACCGCCGCCCCGTCCGGATTGGGCCGGACGCCGGCGCCGCTGAATTCCATCACCTCGCTGTCGTCCACCGAGATGTAGCCCGAAGGGCCGGTGAGATTCGCCTGGCGCAGGCGCCGGAGCCGCATCTCCGCGTCGTCGTCGGCATAGCCGAGATAGGTCCACGAGAGCTCGAACGAATCCGGGCCGAGCGGGATCACGTAGCGGAGCTGCAGGCTGTTGGTCTGCTGCTGGACGATGAGGCCGGGGAAGAGCGTTTGGATCATGATCGAGATGTCGTCCGGGAATTCCTTCACCGGGATGATCATGCGCGGATCCTGGAGCTCGTAATCGGCCTTGAGCGAGGCCATCTCCTCGGCCCCCTTGGTGTCGGCGCGGTTGTTGCGCATCGAGGCGAACACGCAATGGGCGCCGGTCGCTTCGTCCTGCGCCGTGACGCCGATCTGGTCGATGCGATAGATGCCGAAGCTGATCAGGAACACGTGCAGCAGCGTGGCGTGATACGGGTCCTTGATGTTCTCCATGTAGAGCTTCCAGTTGCCCTTGAGGCGCTGGCGCTGGTAGCCCACGACCCGCAATTTCTTGCCGCTGAACACGCGCGTGAGATAGCGCATCATGTCCGGGCCGATGAACTCGGCGAACGGCTTGGCGCCGTGATCGAAGGTGGCGAAGACGGCGCCGTTGACGTTTTCCGCCTTGAGGCGCTTCAGCCCGTGCCGGGCCGGATCGAAATCATCGCCGAAGCCGCCCTGGCCCTTGACGCCGCGGCGGAACGGAACGCCGGTGAGATTGCCCGCGAGATCGTAGCTCCATTGGTGATAGGGGCAGCGCAGCACCGGCCCGCTGCCGAAATGCTTCTGGCAGATCTCGGTGCCGCGATGGGCGCAGCTGTTGAGCAACACGTTGATGGCGCCGTCCTTGGCGCGCACCATGATCACCGAGCGCTCGCCGATCATGGCGCGCTTGTAGTCGTCGGGATTCGGCACCTCGCAATCGACGCCGACATAGTGCCAGGACGAGCCGTAGAAGACGCGCTCGAGCTCGCGCCGGTAGTTCTCGGGGTCGCTGTAGACCCAGAGCGGGATGCGCGACGTGTCGGCGGTGGGCCAGGTGCGCGGCGCGCGCGTTTCGGCTTGGATCGTGTCCATCGGCTTCCTCCTCGGCGTCTCTCGTTTTCCCGCGTTTAGACCGGATAGATCAGGGCACCCGGCGTGCGCTCGGTATCGAACACCACCAAGCGCTCGGCGAATTTGAGGGCGCCGTTCTCGTCGGCGAGCGTGTCGAAGCTGCGGCCGGTCATCAGCAGCTCGGTGTCGGCGCCGTCGAGCGTGTGGAAGGCGGAGAACATGCTGCGCGCCTTGATGACGGCGCCGGCGCGCTCGACGATGCGGATGGTGCCGACGACGTAGCAGAGCGCGCGCGGTGCGAAGACCAGCGCGTTCTGGATCGCCACCACCCGGTCGACGAGGCCGCCGCGGCTCTCCGAGAACATCGGCCCCAGCAGCATGCCGCGCTCGTGGTTGCTGCGCTGGGTGACGCGGTAGAGGCAGGGATCGGTGAAGAAGCCGGGCCAGGCGGCGATGTCGCCGTCGCAGATCGTCTCGGCATAGCGGGCGTAGAGATCGTCGACCCGCGATTTCACGTCGTCGCCCGCGCGATAGCCGTCCATTGCATTCGCTCCCGTCGGCTCGGGCCTGCGCCGCGCCCCAAGGCGGCGGGCGGTCCCGTTGACCCCGAGCACATCATTTTATCGATAAAATGTCAAAGTCCCGATAAAAGCCAAGGCGGCGGTTCTTCTAGGCCAGCGCCGGCAGCAGCTGCCCCCGCCACAGCGCGTGTTCGTATTTCGCGCGGAAGAAGCCGAAATGGCCGATGCGCTTTTCGCCGATGTCGGCGGGGGCGATGCGCTTCAGGGTTTGCGGCGCGTTGGCATAGAGGGCGTGAAGCGCGCGCGTGTTGGCGAGCGACATGTATTCGTCGTCGGCGAACGAGATCGAGACGATCGGCGTCGTGACCGCGGCGTAGCGCGCCCGCATCGGCGGCCCTTCCGCGCCGGCGGCGTAATCCTTGTGGAGGCACCAGCGGCGCCACTGCTCGATGACACCCTTGGGGAGATCGCCGACTTTCCGCAAGCGCCTTCCGGGGAAATAGCCGAAGAGCCGCGTCGCCGCCGGCACCGCCACGAACCAGAGCCACCAGCCGAAGAGCCGCGTGCGCGGCGCGTATTCGCGCCAATAGCCGCTGCCGGTGGCCACGGTCACGATCTTCGCGATGCGCTCGCGGTTGGGAACCATGGGCACGATCTGGCCGCCGAGGCTGTGGCCGATCCAGAGGAGATCGCGGCCGGGCGCCCGCGCCGCCACCGCCTCGATCATCGCCGCGCAATCGAGCCCGGCCCAATCGAGCACGTCGGCCTTGAAGCCACGCAGCGAGCCGCGGTGCGCGCCGGGCCGCGAGCGCCCGATGCCGCGGTAATCGAAAGTGGCGACGAAATATCCTTGCGCCGCCAGCCATGCCGCGAACGGCCGGTAATAGCCCTGCGGCGCGCCCATGGCGGAGACGACGAGCACGCCGGCGCGCGCCTCGCCTTGCGGCGCGAAGAACCGCGCGGCGATGGGCGTGCCGTCGGCGGTGTCGATCGCGTGCTCGGTGTATTCGCTCATGAGCGCCTCGATCTGCGGCCGGGCATCGACGCTGCACTCCGTTTTTGATTCACGTCAACGCAGGCGAGCGGCAAAGGGCGCAACATTATACTTATATTTGAAAGGCACTGACCATGTGGCGCTCATTGGCTTCCGCCTTTCGGCCGCGCGAGGTTTCATGCGCGGCGTTTTTCGCGGCGCTCGCCCTGATCGGCGCCGTGGCTTCGTGGGGGCCGCCTGCCCGCGCGCAGAACGCGCCGCTGGCGCCGCAGAGCCTGGTCGGCGTCTGGCGCGGCCAGGAAGCGAGCGCCATCGGCACCATGTCGGTGGAGGTCATCTTCTTCGCGAACGGCACCTATAGCCGCGCGCACACGGCCGGATCGTTGATGACGCGCGACGTCGGCACCTATTCCATCGTCCAGAACTGGATTCACTTCCAGCTTCGGGACTACGAGCCGAAATACTATATGGGCCGCGTCATGACCCGGCCGATGTCGGATACCTGGGTGGTGAACCGATTCGACGGCTCGTTTCTCCAGGCGACGGTCGGCGGCGGCAGCGTCGTCAGCGTGCAGCGCGCACGCTGACGCGCGCGTCTTATGCCGCCTTCGCCAGCGCCGCACTCTTGAACTGCGGCATCAGGATCACGAAGAACTCCGCGGCTTCCGCGGCGCGGATTTCGTGGGCCTCGTCCACGGCCGTGTGAATTACGTCGCCTTTCTGCCACGCATCGCCCGCGGCCGTGCCGGCGCCGGCGAGCGCGAAATAGAGCCGGCGTCCTTGCGCCTTGTAGGCGCCGCCCGGCGCCAGCTTCACGAAGCGGATGCCGGTGCCGTATTCGTCGAAATTGCCCAGCACCTTCTCGGCCGCCGCCTGGCCCGCGACCGGCTGCCAATTGAAGGCGTTGGAGTTCATGAACACCGGGTGATGAAAGCGCTCCGGCGGATAGGACATCTTCCGCTTGTTCACATGCTCCCAGCACGCCTCGTAGCCGTCTTGCTGCTTCCGGCCGGTGCCTTCCTTGGGATAGAAGACGCCGCCCTTGAACTCGCCGAATTGGCTGAGTTCGCGGACGGCGCGCGCGATCTCCGCCTCGGAGGTGTAGCCGTTGCCGCTGGCGCCGGCGAATTGCAGCACCAGTGTGGTGAGATCGCCCTTGTTGCTCTGGGGCCCGTAGCGCGTGCCTTCCGGGAAATAGCCGACCGTGCCCGGCGTCATCGTGCCGTCGCGGTCGAAGCCGCCCTCGCCCTCGATCTGGAAGCGGAACTGATCGAAATTGTGCCGGTGGCGCGGCGAGAAGAAATCGCCGCCCGTGTTGACGAGCGTGAACTGGAAATTGTCGAACGAGCCTTCGGCGCCCTCGAGCAGCCGCTTCTCCATGAACTTGCCGTCGCGCTGGCGGTCTTTCCGCTCGGTGACGGGAATGCGGTCGGCGTGCACGATCAGCATGGCGCAACCTCCGGCGCGGCGCTTCGGACGGCGCCGCACACTCGTTGATTTTTCAAAGAAAAGTTTGAAATCGTCCGGGGCCCATGTCAAGTTTCGCGGGCTGCGCGCGCGGCATGTCGGGGCCGCGCGCCGGGACTGACAACAAGCCGAAACCTTCGGGAGGAACCGATGCGCTCCGCGCTCCGCGCCCTGTCCGCGTGCCTCGCCGCCGTCGCGGCCGCCGCCCTCGCCGGCTCCGCCGCCGCCGAGCGGCTGACGGTCAGCCAATACGGCATCCTCCTCAACACGCTCCCTTATTCGGTGGCGCTGGAGAAGGGCTTCTTCAAGGAAGAAGGCCTGGCCATCGACGGCATCATCGCCAGCCACGGCGGCGGCACCTCGGTGCGCAACATGCTGGCGAGCGATCTGCCCGTGGCCGAAATGGCGCTGCCCGCCGCGATCGCCGCCGCCAAGCAGGGCATCGACGTGCGCATCATCGGCGACACCGCCAACACCATCGGCGAGCTGGTGTGGGTCTCGAAGAAGGACAGCCCGGTCAAGACCATCGCCGACTTGAAGGGGCGCAAGGCCGCCTTCACCAGCCCGCGCGGGGTGACCGAGATCATCATCAAGACCGTGCTGAAGCGCCACGGCATCCTCGAGCAGTCGCAGACCATCGCCGCCGGCGGCATCGGCGCCGCGGTGACGGCCCTCAACCAAGGCGCCGTCGACGCGGCGACGCTGGTCGATCCGGTGCTGACCAAGACCGGGCACAACTACCAGATCGTCTTCCATGCCGCGAAGGAGCTGCCGAATCTCTCCTGGGCGATGTTCGTGACCACGGCCAAATATCTTTCCGAGAACGAAGACAAGGTGCGCAAGATCGTGCGCGCCCGCGCCAAGGCGGTGGATTTCATCTACGCCAACCGCGAGGAGACGGCGAAGATCTACGCCAAGTACTGGAACCTCTCCGAGGCCGACGCCGCGTCGATGCTGCCTAAATTCTACGACATCAAGTTCTGGAAGCGCGGCGAGTTCAACCCCAAGGGCTTCGAGACCATGCTCGAAGGCATGGAGCTCGTGGGCGAGCTCGAGAAGGGCTACGACATCAAGAAATTGCTCGACGACCGCTTCCAGGCGATCCTGAAGGAGAAATAGGCCGCGGGCGCCCGTTCGGGGGCGCGCGCCATGACGCGCCGGCAGCTCGTCGTTTGGCTGCGCCTCGCCTTTCTCTTCGGCGCCGCGGGCGCGCTCGAAATCCTCTGCCGCACGGGGCGCATTCCGCGCCTCACCATGATCCCGCCCTCGGAAATGGTCGAGCATCTCGCCGCGGCGCTCGCGGGCGGAAAGTTTACCGCCGACATCGTCTTCACCTTCGCCAATATCGGCGCGGCGGCGGCCATCTCGATCGTGCTCGGCGCCGCGCTCGGTCTCGGCATCCATGCGCTGCCGCGCCTCCGGCGGGTCGTCGATCCGATGCTCGCCTCCTATTACTCGGTGCCGACCTTCGTCTTCTATCCGCTGCTGATCGTGCTGTTCGGGCTCACGCGCTGGCCGCTGGTGGCGATCGGGGCGCTGTTCGGCGTCGTCGCCATGATCCTCAACACCATCGCCGGCCTCGACCGCGTGCCGCGCGCCTTGGCGAAGACGGCGCGCGTGCTGCGCCTCGGGCCCTGGGCCACGGTCTGGCGCATCAAGCTGCCGGCGGCGGCGCCGTCGCTGTTCACCGGCGTCAAGCTCGCCGTCACCTATTCGGTGATCGGCGTGATCGCGGGCGAGTTCATCCTCTCGGTCGCGGGCCTCGGGCGGCAGATCAAGTTCGCCTACGACAGTCTCGACAACGGCACCATGTATGCGCTGCTGCTGTTCGTGCTGACGGCGACGGTGCTGGTCTATTTCCTCGTGCACGGCTGGGAGCGGCGCGTCCACCGGCGCTGGACCGCGTCGTGACCAGCCTGGCGCCGCCGCTCGCGAAACCGGCCCGCGCCGCCTTCGGGCGGAAGGGCGCCGACGCCCTGCTGTTCGCGATCCTGTTCGTGCTGCTGTGGCAGGGTGCGCACGAACTGGCCGGCGAGCAGGGCCTGGCCTCGCCGCGCGTGACGGTGCTGCGCGCGGGCGAGCTTCTCGGCAGCGCCGCCTTCTGGCAGCACGCGGGCGCCACCGGCATCGCGTTTCTCTACGCGCTGGCCGTGGCGCTGGCGGGCGGCCTCGGCATCGGGCTCGCGCTCGGCTACTTCCGCCTCGCCGGCGACGTGTTCGAGCCGATCGTGGGCGCCATCTACTCGATCCCGAAGATCACGCTCTATCCCATCATCCTCTTGGTCTTCGGCCTCACCCTCTCGGCCAAGGTGGCGTTCGGCGCGCTGCACGGCATTTTCCCGATGATCATCTTCACCATGAGCGGCGTGAAGACGGTGAAGCCGGTGTTCTTGAAGACCGCACGCGTGCTCCGGCTTTCGCCGCTCGCCGCGATCCGCGCGATATTGCTGCCGGCGGCGCTGCCCGAGATCTTCACCGGCTTCCGCATCGGCTTTTCGCTGACCTTGCTCGGCACGCTGATCGGCGAGCTGTTCGCGTCCGACCGCGGGCTCGGCTTCATGCTGATCCGCGGCATCGAGCACAGCGACGCCGCGACCATCCTGGCACTCACCCTGCTGCTGTTCACCGTCTCGGCGCTGGCGGGCTGGGCGCTGCTCCGGCTCGACCGGCGTCTCCGCCGCTATCAGCAGGCGAGCGCGCCCGCGGTCTGAGCCGCGTCAGCGGTCGAGCGGGCCCCTCAGCTCGCGATAGTCGATCGTGCAATCGCCGCCCGAGTCGCGGAAATGGATGCGCGTGCGGCGCGGCTCGTCGCGCCAGATGAGGTGCAGCAATTCGCCCTTGTCGGTGACGAGATCGGCCGGCCCGTAGCGCGCGGCGAGCGCCGCCGAGAGCGCGTCGCAGGTTTCGCCGGCGGGGCCGTCGGATTCGTTGGCACCCTCGGTGATCGCCCAGAGCCGCCCCGCGGGATCGAACCAGAAGGTGGCGAACACGCGCTGGCTGCCGAGCATGCGTTCGCCCTCGGCCAAATCCTTGAGCGTCATCGCCGGCCGGCGCGAGGGCTGCACGCGGCGCCCGCTCCAGCCCGAGCCCTTCTGCAACTGCCCGCGCCCGGCCGCCATCACCTCGGCGACGGTCATGTTCCAGCGCATCCCGTCCCAGAGCGCCGCCGCCGGGCTCGCCAGGGAGACGAGCAGCAGCGCGGCGAGGAGCGGGGCAAGACGCTTCACGTCAGCCACACCGCGCCGTCGCGGATCTCGACCGCGAGCGACTTCAGCGCCTCGCCCTCGCAGGGGCCGGCGACGCAGACGCCGTCCTCGGGGCGGAACAGCGCGCCGTGCATCTGGCACAGCAGCAGCTTGCCGTCGATGTCGAAGAAGCTATCGCCCGAGAGATTGAGCGGCAGGCCGACATGGGGGCAGGCGTTGACATAGGCGTGCACGCCCGCGCCCCAGCGGAGGACGAAGCCCCAGAATTGCCGCGGCACGCCGAACTCGAATTCCTTGGCGCCGGTGGCATCGAGCTCGGCCAGCGCGCAGATGCGCCACGGCTTCGCCGGCCCGCCTGCCTCACTTGCCGCAACCGCAACCGCGTCGCCGCTCATCGCCCGCCCCTACCGCCCCGCCCCGGCATCGACCACGGCCAGCGCCGTCATGTTGACGATGCGGCGCACGGTGGCGGTGCGGGTGAGGATATGCGCGGGCTTGGCCGAGCCGAGCAGCATGGGGCCGACGGTGATGCCCTGCCCGGTGGTGACCTTCAAGAGATTGAACGCGATGTTGGCGGCATCGAGATTGGGCATGATCAGGAGATTGGCCTCGCCGGTGAGGCGCGCATTGGGGAAGGCCTGGCGCAGGATCTCGACCGAAAGCGCGGCATCGCCATGCATCTCGCCCTCGACCTCGATGTCGAGCTCGCCGGCGCGCGCGAGGATCAGCCCCAGCGCCGCCCGCATCTTGCGCGCCGAGGCCGAATCGGACGAGCCGAAATTCGAGTGCGAGAGGAGCGCCACGCGCGGCACGAGGCCGAAGCGGCGCACCTCCTCGGCCCCGAGCATCGTCATCTCCGCGAGCTGCTCGGGCGTGGGTTCGGGGTTCACGTAGGTGTCGCAGATGAAGATGGTGCGGTTCGGCAGCAGCAGCATGTTCATGGCCGCGTAGCCGGCGACGCCGGCGCGGAGCCCGATCACGTTGCGGAGATGCATGAGGTGCTGCGAAAAGCGCCCGACCGTGCCGCACAGCATGCCGTCGGCGTCGCCGCGGCGGAGCAGCATCGCGGCGATGAGCGTGGAGCTGCGCCGGACCGCTTCCTTGGCATCGTCGCGGCGCAGGCCCCGGCGCTCCATGATCGAGTGATACTCGCTCCACACTTCGCGATAGCGCGGATCGTCGTTGGGATCGACGACCTCGGCGTCTTTCCCCGGCGCGAAGCGCAAGCCCAAGCGCTCGATGCGGGTGCGGATCACGTCGGGCCGGCCGACGATGATCGGCCGGGCCAGCCCCTCGTCGAGCACGATCTGCACCGCGCGCAGCACGCGCTCGTCTTCGCCCTCGGCATAGACGATGCGCTTCGGCGCCTTCTTGGCCGCCGCGAAGACCGGCCGCATCACGTTGCCGGAGTGATAGACGAATTGCACCAGGCGCTGGCCATAGGCCTCGAAATCGGCGATCGGGCGCTCGGCCACGCCGCTGTCCATCGCCGCCTTGGCGACCGCGGGTGCGATCTCGGTGATGAGCCGCGGATCGAACGGGCGCGGAATGAGATAATCCGGCCCGAAGCGCAGTTCCTCGTCGCCGCCATAGGCGGAAGCGACGACGTCGGACTGCTCGGCTTGCGCCAACGCCGCGATGGCGCGCACCGCGGCCACCTTCATCGCCTCGTTCACCTGCGTGGCGCCGACATCGAGCGCGCCCCGGAAGATGAAGGGAAAGCAGAGGACGTTGTTGACCTGGTTCGGATAGTCCGAGCGGCCGGTGGCCAGGATCGCGTCGGGCCGCACGGCCTTGGCGTCCTCGGGGCGGATCTCCGGATCGGGATTGGCCAGCGCGAAGATCAGCGGCTTCGGCCCCATGGTCTTGACCATCTCGGGCTTCAAGACGCCGCCCGCGGAGAGGCCGAGGAACACGTCGGCGCCCGGTATCACGTCGGCTAGCGTGCGCGCGTTGGTTTTCTTGGCGTAGCGCGCCTTGACCGGGTCCATCTCCTCGGTGCGGCCCTCGTAGACCACGCCCTTGATGTCGGTGACGATGACGTTCGACATCGGCAGGCCGAGCGCCACGAGGAGATCGAGGCACGCCAGCGCCGCGGCGCCGGCGCCGGAGGCGACGAGCTTGATCGACTTCAGATCCTTGCCGACGACCTTGAGCCCATTGGTGAGCGCCGCGGCGACGATGATGGCGGTGCCGTGCTGGTCGTCGTGGAAAACCGGGATTTTCATCCGTGCGCGGAGTTTGCGTTCGATCTCGAAGCACTCCGGCGCCTTGATGTCCTCGAGATTGATGCCGCCGAAGGTGGGCTCGAGCGCGGCGATGATGTCGACGAGCTTGTCGGGATCGCGCTCGGCGAGCTCGAGATCGAACACGTCGATGCCGGCGAATTTCTTGAAGAGGCAGGCCTTGCCCTCCATCACCGGCTTGCCGGCGAGCGGGCCGATATTGCCGAGGCCCAGCACCGCGGTGCCGTTGGTGACGACGGCGACGAGATTGGCGCGCGCGGTGAGTTCCGCGGCCTGGCGCGGATCGGCGGCGATGGCGAGGCACGCCGCGGCGACGCCGGGCGAATAGGCCAGCGCCAGGTCGCGCTGGGTCGTCAGCGGCTTGGTCGGCGTCACCGAGATCTTCCCCGGCTGCGGCAGCCGGTGATACTCGAGCGCGGCCTCTTTCAGCGATTCGTCCATGTGGCGGACTCTGACATTTGCCGTCGCCACTCTTATGCGGTGCGGGAGCGAAAGTTAAGTGAACAGCAAGTCGGGTCGGAAACATGTGGCCGTCATTCCGACCGAGGCCCTCGCGCTTGCAAGGGCCGACCGAGGAATCTGGCCGACACCGAAAGTACTTTGGCCGGAGGGCCGCGGCGTATGCCTTGGCTTGCTTGCCATCGCCCTACCCGACTCGCGCCAGATTCCTCGGTCGGTCCGCGCCAAAAAGGCGCGGCCCTCGGTCGGAATGACGGCCACGTAAGGGTGAAGGCAGGTCTTCCGCACGCTCCGCGGCTGCGCGTGAATCCGCTCTCCCCGCCCCAGATTCCCGTTCGCGGCGTCAAGCGACGATGCCGGCCATCTTGCAGAGCAGCTTCCAGTGTTCGGGCAGGACGGGCATCACCGAGAGCCGGGTGTGGCGGACAAGCGCCAGGTCCTTGAGCCGCGGCTCGTTCTTGATGTCGGCCAGGGTCACGGACTTCTCGATCGGCATCACGGCTTTCAAATCGACCGCCACCCATTTCCGCTCCTTGTCGGTGGGATCGGGATAGGCCTCGCGCGCTACTTCGAGCACGCCGGCCAGGCGCTTCTCGGTGACCGAGTGATAGAAGAAGGCGCGGTCGCCCTTCTTCATCGCCCGGAGATTGTTGGCGGCCTGGTGGTTGCGAACGCCCTCCCACGACGCCACACCCTCCGCCGCGTGCTTTTGGTACGACCAGCTCTCCGGTTCGTCCTTCACCAGCCAATAGGCCATAGCACCCCTCCCCTCGATTTCGGCGACGGCTTACCCGGGCTAGACTACGGCACCTCGGCACTCCGCGACAAAGCGAACCTTCCGGCTCGGCGCTCCGGCGCCTCAGCGGCAACGTGCCGCCGGGCGACGGAATCGGCGGCGTGCGACGTTTGTCGAACGGGGATCGTGCTGGACGGGAGTTTACCCATGTCACAAGGCACGCCGCTCGGCTGGAGCGTCGCCGCCCGTGCGCTGCATTGGATCGGCGCGGCGCTGGTGCTGTTTCTGCTGGCTTACGGCTGGTGGATGACGCATCTGGCGGCGCGCGACGTACGCCTCGGGCACTATCACCTCCACAGTATCGTCGGTTACTACTTCGTCCTGCTGGTGATCGTGCGCCTCGGCTGGCGTGCGTTCGATCCGGCCCCGGCACTGCCGGCGGCTTCGCTGCCCTGGGAGCGCGCCGCCGCGCATGCGGGCCATATCGGACTGTATGCGCTGATGATCGGCGTGGGTGTCAGCGGCTGGGTGCTGCACAGCGCCTTTCCCCGTCGCATGGCGGTGGATCTGTTCGGCGTGTTTCGCATTCCCTATCTCTTTGCCGAGCCGGACCGCGCGATCTCGGGCTTGGCCGAAGGCATCCACAAATGGCTGTCTTATGCGCTGCTGGCCCTCGTCGTCGTGCATGTCGCGGCCGCGCTCAACCACCACTTCATCAAGCGCAACGACGTGCTCCGCCGCATGACCGTGGGGCCATCGCGCTGAACGGCGTGGCCGATCTTGCCCGTCAACGTTCGCCTTCACGCCCCGGTCTGGGCCGGGGCTGGGCGCCGTGCGCGCCCCAGCGGAGAAAAACGACGAGCGCGACAGCCAATACAGCCGCCAGCACCGCGAACATGGTGCGGTAGGCCGCCTCGGGCGGGTGTCCATCGACGGGTGCGAAGGCGCCGAGGATCCAGCCCGGCACGATCTGCATCACCGAGACGCCGAGGAAGTTCGTCATGTTGACGGTCGTGATCGCGCGCCCGGTGAGATGATCCGGAAACAGCTGGCGGACGTGCGCGAGCAGCAGGACCGTGTAGGGCCCGGCGAGGCCCACGACGCAGAACAGCGCCACGGTGACGGCGGCGCCCGGGGCCGCAAGCGCCGCGAGCACGGCGTAGACGCCGGCGACCAGGGCGCTGCCGTAGACGATGAGCTGAAGCCGCGCCTTCGTCCGGCCCTCGATCCAGCCGAAGGCCACGGCGCCGATGGTGCTGGCGACGCTCATGGCGAACAGCACGTTGCCGCGCTCGATGGCGCCGAAGCCCAGCACGTCTTCGAGAAAGGGCCCGCCCCAGAGGCCGCGCACGGCGATCTGCACCGCGAAGCCGGCGAAGGCGAGCGCCATGATGCCCCACACCTGGCGCCGGGCGAGGATGGGGCCGATGCCCCTCAGCGTCTCGCTGAGGCGCTCGGGTGCGCGCGCGTGAAAGGCGTGGCCCGGCGGCGCATCGCGCACGAGCGCGAGCACCAGCGCGGCCACGATCGCCAGCAGCGCGCCGGCGCAGCGCCATGCGTCGCGCCAGCCGATCGCCTCGACCAGCAGCGCGAACGGCGTGCCCGAGAGGACCGGGCCGAGCGTGGAGATCGCCGTGATCCACGCCGCCATCTGGCCGAAGCGCTCGCGCGGGAACCAATGGCCGACGACGGCGAGCCCGCCGACGAACGCCACCGACGTGCCGAGCCCGGCCAGCACCTGGCCCGCGATCAGCACGCCCGGACTCTCGCCGATCGAGAACACCAAGGTTCCGAGCGCCGCCGTGAACAGCAGGAGACTCATCACCCGGCGCGGGCCGTAGCGGTCGAGCAGCGCGCCCACCGGGATGTGGACGAGGGTAAAGGCGACGAAGAACAGCCCGAACACCAGGCCGAGCGTTTCCGGCGAAAGCCCGAGCTCGCGGCGCAGCGCCGGCGCCAGCACCGCGGGCGCAGTGCGCAGAAACTGGCTCACGCCGAAGGTGGCGCCCAGCAGCGCGATCAGGCCGATGGCGATGGAGCGGTTGGGCATGACTTGAGGTTCGCGGCGTCCGGTGCGGTCACGCCGTGCGCGCGCATTCCCGCCTCATGCCTTCGGCCAATTCTCGGCCCAGGCGATACCCTGCTTCTGCATCATGCGCTGGAAGGCGGGGCGCGGAAAGGTTTCGGCGACGGCGCGCTTGATGTTGGGCCAGTGCCACATCGGCTTCGGCAGATTGCGGCTCCAGCGCGTCAGCATGGCGAGGTAGATGTCCGAGACGCTGAAGCGGTCACCCGCCAGGTAGCGGCCGGTGCCGAGGCCGCCGTCGAGGACCCCGAACGCACGCTCGAGCTTCGCCTGGGCCTGGCGCTTGAACGCCGCCTGGCGCTCGGCATCGGGAAACGTCCAATCCGGGTGGTACCAATCGATGAAGCCCACCTGCACCGTGTTGGTCATGAACACGAGCCATTGATAGAAGCGGCCGCGCGCCGGCGTGGCGGCGGCCGGCGCGAGATTGGCGCCAGGGTGCTTGTCGCAGAGATAGAGGCAGATGGCGGCGGTTTCGAAGATGACGAAATCGCCGTCGACGAGCGTCGGGATGCGGCCGTTGGGATTGAGCTTCTTGTAGGCCGGCTGCTCGTGCTCCTTCGCGGCGACGTCGAGCTTCACCAGCTCGTAGGCGGCGCCGATCTCTTCGAGTGCCGCGTGCGGCGCCATGGCAGCGGTGCCCGGCGCCCAAAACAATTTGTACATGACGTTTCCCCGAAGGTTTCGCGCGCCGATGCGCAATTCGATTAGACGGAATTAGCCCGGACAAATACGCCTCTCTCTCTCGGAGAGAGGGGGTAGGCGCAGCAAACGAGGCGTCCGCGGCAAAGATTCGATGCGGGGCACTCTTCGCGTTGCGCTCGAAGGTGATTGCCGTTGAGAGAATTGGTCGGCGGCTTGGTGCCGAAACGCATGCACCACGTTTGCTGCGCCTCACCCCCGCCCCCTCTCCCCCAGGGAGAGGGGAGTTCGGTCGGCCGAGGTCAGTCCAACACGCCGGGAAGGCCCGGGGCCGTGCTGATCGGCGCGTCCGGCTTTTCCGCGCTGGCATTGTTGGTCGGCGGTTTGGTGTCGGGCTTCGCGGCGGGCGGTGCCGCGGGCGCATCCGGCTTCTTGGTCGACGCCGTGTTCTTGGGCTTCTCGGCGGGCTCGGCCTTCGCCGGCGGCGGTGCGGCTGGAGTCGCGATGGCCTTGGGCGGCGCGGGCGCCGGCGCCGCGGCGGGGGGTGCAGCGGCAGCGGCCTTCGGCTTCGGATCCGCCGGCTTGGCGGCGGGCCGCGCGGCCGGCGTCGCGCGCGCCGTATCGCCGCCGCGCGCGGTTTCCGGCGGGGCGAGGAAGCAATCGATCTGGCGCGTCTTCAATTGCGCGCAGAATTGGCCGGCCTCGCGCGCCGACGCGAACGGCCCGACCTGCACGCGATAGAAGACGCCGCGCGATCCGAGATCGGCGCGCTGGATGCGGTTGCCGGCGTTGTTGAAGATGCCGCCGCCCTGGGCGCGCATCTTCTCCCATTCGGCGCGGCTCACGGACTCGTCCCTGTTGGCGCCGATCTGGATCCAATACTGCGTGCCGCCCGCGCTCGTCGTGCGCGTCGGCGGCTCGGTGGTTTCGGCGAATTGCTTCGGACGCCGCTCGGGTTCGGCGATCGTGTCCGGCTTGGCCGTGTCGGCCTCGGCGCGCTGCGCCGGGCGCGAGGTGGAGGCGGCGGGCAACGACTTCGCCGGCGCCGTGGGCGGCGCGCTCGCAGACGGCGGGCTCGGCGCGGGCTTGCGGATATCGCTGGCCGGCATGGGGCCGACGCTCAGGCTTTCCTCGGCCTCGGTCGCGGCTTGGCGCGTGGGCGGCTGCGGCGCCGGCAGCGGCTTCGAGAGATCGCCGCTCGGGCGCAGCAGATTGCGCGAGAGAACGCTGGTGCCCTCGTAGCGGCCGACGGCGGTGACGGCTTTCTTGTCGCCGCCGGGATTGGCCGGGGCGGTGTTCTCGGTACGCGCCGCGGTGCGGGCCGTCCGCTCGCGGGACAGTTCGCCCTTGGCATCCACCTTGGTCGCGGTCTTGGGCTCGCGCTTCTTCGGATCGAGCAGGTTGCGCGAGACGCCGGTGGTGTTGGGCATGCGGCCGAGCGCGGTGACGCGCTCGCGCTCGTCGGCCCTGGCGCGCTCGTTGGGCCGGCGTTCGCCGGTTTCGGCGCCGTCGGCGAGTTCGACCGAGCTCGACGGCACCAGCGGCGCGATGCTTTCCGCGGCCGCATCGGCCATGGCTTCGACCACGCCCTCATTGGGCGCCTTGAACGCGGCGCCGGGCACGGCGGCCATTTGCGTCACGTCGCCGACCTTGCGGCCGGAGCCGTCGTAGAGTGTCCACGCCACTTCGACGCGGCTGCGGCCCTTGCGTTCCACGCCTTGGCGCAACTCGCCCTTGAGCACATACGCCGAGCGGCTGCGCGTGGCGGCACTCGCCGGAATGTCGCGCGAGCGCAGCGCTTCGGCGACGCGTTCGGCCAGCTTCCATTCCGCCGGCGCGCCGTCGACGTCTTGCACGGAAATCGGCGGCGTCAGCGACGAGGGCACGGCAAGCTTGGCCTGCGCCGCGGCGCTTTCGCGCTCGAACGGGCGGTTCTCGCTGCAGGCACCGATGGCCAGGAGCAGCGCAGCGGCAGCCGTCGCGGCAAGCGGCCGGCACACGTCGCGGAGATTGGCGGCGGGGCGAATTCTGCGGGTCACGTTTTGACGCCTCTCACGTCCGGCGCACCGGGCTGGAGGCTGCCATCCGATCTTGGCGGCAGCGCTGCGTCCCCCGGGCGGCACTACGAAAGCGCGCCAAATGTATCGCAATCGGATTCGCCGCGCCATCGGTTTTACCATGATTCTCAAGGATTTTTCCCGGAATCCGGAGGCGGCGGTTAACCTTGTTTCAAGGATTGGAAAGCGGCCAGGGCGCGCGCCCGGGCGGCGGCGTGGTCGACGATCGGGCGCGGATAGTCGCGCCCGAGCCGTACGCCGGCCTCGTCGAGAACCCCGGCCGGCGCGACCCAGGGCTGGTGGATGTAACGGCTGGGCAGCTTGGCGAGTTCGGGCACGTAGAGCCGCACATAGGCGCCGTCGGGATCGTAGCGTTCGCCCTGCGCAACCGGATTGAAGATGCGGAAATAGGGCGCCGCGTCGGTGCCCGAGCCCGCGACCCACTGCCAGCTCGCGGAATTGCTGGCGAGATCGGCATCCACCAGCGTGTCCCAAAACCATGCGGCGCCGCGCTGCCACGGAATCAGGAGATGCTTGACGAGGAACGACGCTGCCACCATCCGCATGCGGTTGTGCATCCAGCCGGTCTGCCAGAGCTGGCGCATCGCGGCGTCGACCACGGGATAGCCGGTCAAGCCTCGCTGCCAGGCCGCGAGCCCGGCCTCGTCGTCGCGCCAGGGGAAGCACGCGAATTCCGGCCGCAGCGGCGCCTCGGGCAGCGCCGGGAAATGGTAAAGCAGGTGGTGGGCGAATTCCCGCCAGCCGATCTCATTCATATAAGGGGTCAGGCCCTTTTTACTGAATGAGGAGCCTGATACTTCTTTGGCGATCTGACGGGGGCCGATCTCGCCAAAATGAAGGTGGGGCGACAGGCGGGACGTTCCTGGGAGGTCCGGGCGGTCGCGGTCGGTGCCGTAAAGGGCGGCTTTTGTACAAAGAAATGCGGCAATCGTACAATTTGCGGCGGTTTCCCCGGGTTTCCAGGCGGCGCGCAGCCCCGCCGCCCAGTCCGGCCGGGTCGGCAGCAGGCGCCAATCCTCGAGCCGGTCGCCGGCCGGAAGCGGCCGGTGCGGGCGGAGCGTTTTCGGCGCGGGCACCGGCGGCTCATGTGCAAGCGCCTTCTGACACGCGTTCCAGAACGGCGTGAAAATCTTGAACGGCCCGCCGGCGCCGGTCTGGATCGTCCAGGGCTCGTGCAGCAGCGATGCATTGAAGCTCTCCGCGCCGATGCCGGCGCCCGCCAGCGCCGCCTTCAGCGCCTTGTCGCGCGCGATCGCGAACGGCTCGTAGCAGCGATTCCAATGGACAGCGCCGGCGTCGAGTTCGCGCGCGAGCGCCAGGATCACCGAATCGGCGCGGCCGCGGCGAAGAACAAGTCGCGGTTCGACCGCGTGCCCTGGCGCGAGCTTCGCAAGATTTTCCTGCAACGCCAGCAGCGCATGGTGCAGCCACCAGCGCGACGCGCCGCCGAGCCGCCAGCGCCCCGGAGTCTCGTCGTCGAGCACGTAGACCGGCACCAGCGGCGCACCGGTGGCGGCCGCCTGCGCCAGAGCCGGATTGTCGGCGATCCGGAGATCCTGGCGAAACCACACGATGATCGGTTTCATCGGGGCCATTTGTGCTCGCTTGCTGGCCAGGAAAAGGCGCCGGGCCCGACGCGGCCGCGAATCCCTATCGGAATTCGTCCATCGTGAAGAGCGGCCGGAGTTCGATGCCTTCGGCTTTGAGGCGCTCCTGGGCGCCCTGCTGTCTGTCGACGCAGGTCAGCACGAATTTCACGGTGCAGCCGAAGGCGCGGGCTTCGGCGATGGCCTTCAGCACCGAACGCCCTTCGGTGGTGACGTCCTCGACCATGGCGCAGGACGCGCCGGCCACGAGCGGCCCCTCGATCAGCTTGTTGGTGCCGCGTTCCTTGGGCTCCTTGCGCACGTAGAATCCCGCGAGCCGGCGCGCGGGATAGCCCTTCAGCACCAGCGCATCGACGATGGGGCAGGCGCCGAGCACCAGCCCGCCCACGGCATCGACCGTCTCGCCCGCGATCGTTTCGAGCATCAGGTCGGCCACGAGGTTGAGGCCTTCGGGATCGAGCAGCGTCATCTTCATATCGAAGAAGATCGAGGTCTGGCCGCCCGAGGCGAGCTTGAAATTGCCGCCGGTGAGGATCGATTTTTGGGCGATGAGTTCCTTCAGGCGGGCACGCTTTGCGGGATCGAGGCTCGCGCGCTTTGTCGTGGCGGTGGGCATGGGGCGAGGCCATTTTTGACGAATCGGATGCGGAAGATCAAAGCCAAAGGGGCGGCGCGGCGGCGCGCAATGTCCCTGTGGATTGTATAGGCTAGCGGACTCATCCTCTATATACTGTGGCAAGCGGCGCCGATGCGGGCGGGAAACCCCGTTCGCCCCGGTGCTTACGTATTAGCGGTGGGCGAAGGGTGAACGGGGAGCCATTGGCGCGATGAGCGGGCGCACGGCGGTGAGCGGTCGGCGGGGCGGGCGGAAGGCGGAGAGTCTGCGCCTGTTGCCGAAAGAGTGGAGCGAGCTGGGCCGCAAGCGGTTTCGCCAGGCTTGCGGCGTGGCGCTGGTGGCCGTGGCGCTCGCCGCGCTGCTGGCACTCGTCACCTATCACCGCGCCGATCCCTCGTGGAACAACGCCGCTGACGGCGCGGTCAAGAACCTGCTCGGCGTGCCGGGCGCGCGGATCGCCGATTATCTCTGGCAAGGCCTGGGCCTTGGCGCCCTGTTGCCGGTGGCCCTGCTGCTGATCTGGGGCGTGCGGCTTTCCGCCGGCGATTCGCCCGGGATCTCGCCCTGGCGGCTGCTGCTCCTGCCGGTCGTGCTCGCGTTCGCCGCGGTGGCGCTGGCCGAAGTGGCGCCCACGATCCGCTGGCCGTTCGAAAGCGATGCCGGCGCCGGCGGCGTGTTCGGCTTCCAGCTCGCGGCCGCCGCCGAGAATGTGCTGCGCGCCTTGGGCATCGATTCGACACGGTGGCTGGCGGCGGCCCTAGCGACGTTCGGCGCGCTGGCCGCCTTCGGCCTCGTGCTCGGCATGTCGATCACGACCTGGCTCAAGGTCGCGCGCTACATCTGGATTTCGGTCAAGAGCGCCGTCATCGCGTCGTTCGCGGCGGCCTCGTGGCTGGTGACCCGCACGGGACGGCTTTTCCGCCGCCGCGACGGCGACGCATCACCCGTGATCGATATTCCGGCCGCCCGCCGCTCGCCGGCCGACCGCCGCTCGCCGCGCTGGACTTCGCCGGCGGAGGATCGTGACCCGATCGTGACCGGACCGACATTCGAGACCATGCCCGCCGACGAGCCCGAGCCGACTCCGGGGCGGAAGAAGCCGGCGAGGGAAACCATCGTCGCCGCGCCGGCCAAGAAAACGGCGCCGGGCAAGATCGAGGAAGATCGCCGGCAGCGGAAGCTCTCGCTCGAGCCGGGCGTGTTCGAATTGCCGCCGGTGGACGTGCTTCAGAAGCCGCCGCGTCAGGTCGCGGCCGTCGCCGACGAGACCGCGCTGGCGGAAAACGCGCGCTATCTCGAAACCGTGCTCGACGATTTCGGCGTCAAGGGCCGCATCGTGAAGGTGCGGCCGGGCCCGGTCGTGACGCTCTACGAGCTCGAGCCCGCGCCCGGCGTCAAATCTTCGCGCGTGATTTCGCTCGCGGACGACATCGCGCGCTCGATGAGCGCCGTCGCCTGCCGCGTCGCGGTCGTGACCGGCCGCAACGTGATCGGCATCGAGCTGCCCAACGCCACGCGCGAGACCGTGTATCTCCGCGAGCTCCTGAACTCGCAGCAATACGAGCAGACCAACGCGGCGCTGGCGCTGGTGCTGGGCAAGGACATCGGCGGCGCGCCGGTGATCGCCGATCTGACGCGGATGCCGCATCTCCTGATCGCGGGCACCACCGGCTCGGGCAAGTCGGTGGGCATCAACACGCTGATCCTGTCGCTCCTGTACCGGCTGCCGCCGGACAAGTGCAAATTTATCATGATCGATCCGAAGATGCTGGAGCTGTCGATTTACGACGGCATTCCGCAGCTTCTGGCGCCGGTCGTGACCGAGCCCAAGAAGGCGATCGTGGCGCTGCGCTGGACGGTCAAGGAGATGGAGCGGCGCTACCTCGCCATGTCGAAGCTCGGCGTGCGCAATCTCGACGGATACAATCAGCGCCTGCTCGACTTCAAGGCCAAGGGCGAGGCGCCGACCGAGCGCGTGCAGACCGGCGTGGACGAAAAGGGCGCCCCGGTTTTCGAAGACAAGAAATTGCCGCTCGATCCCCTGCCCTTCATCGTCGTCATCGTCGACGAGATGGCCGATCTGATGATGGTGGCGGGCAAGGACATCGAAGCCGCCGTGCAGCGCCTGGCGCAGATGGCGCGCGCCGCCGGCATCCATCTCATCACGGCGACTCAGCGGCCCTCGGTGGACGTCATCACCGGCACCATCAAGGCGAACTTCCCGACGCGGATTTCCTTCCAGGTCACGTCCAAGATCGATTCGCGCACCATCCTCGGCGAGCAGGGCGCCGAGCAATTGCTCGGCCAGGGCGACATGCTGTTCATGGCCGGCGGCGGACGCATCACCCGCGTGCACGGGCCGTTCGTGTCGGACACCGAGGTCGAGAAGGTGGTCAAGCACCTCAAAGCCCAAGGCCAGCCGTCTTACATCGAGCAGGTGACGCAGGACGAGGAAGAAGAAGATCCGCTGGGCATCGGCGCCGACGGCGAAGAGGGCGAAGAGGCCGGCCTCTATCGTCAGGCGATCGACATCGTGCTGCGCGAGGGCAAGGCCTCGACCAGCTTCATCCAGAGGAAGCTCCAGATCGGCTACAACCGCGCCGCGCGCCTGATCGAGCGCATGGAAGAAGACGGCATCGTCAGCCCCGCCAATCACGCCGGCAAGCGCGAGATCTTGCGGGATATCTGACGTCGAACCGCGGCACCCTCAACCTGCCGCAATCGTATGTGACATCGAACCGGCGGCAAGCTCGCGCGTTTTCTTCCTCCGCGGCGCGCGCATTTTGTCATGGAGATCGAAATGTTTCAGAATCCGGCTTCGACGCGCGTGGCGCGCAAGCATCGGCTGCCACGTATCGCCGCAGCGGCGGTCGCGATGATCGCTGCGTCGGGCGCCGCAGCCGCGCAAGGCCTCTCGCCCGCCGATCAGGCCGAAGTCGCGAAGGTCGAGGCCTATGTCAACCGCATCACCACCTTCAAAGCCGATTTCGTGCAGATCGCGCCCAACGGCTCGACCGCGCGGGGCACGATGTGGATCATGCGGCCGGGACGCCTGCGCGTCGAATATCGCCCGCCGAGCAAGCTCCGCATCTTTGCGACGCCGCAATGGCTCATCGTCGAGGATTGCAAGGTCAAGGACCCCCAATACCTGCCGCTGCGCTCGACGCCGGCCGGTATCCTGATCCAGGAGCGCATCTCCCTCAGCGGCGATTTCCGGGTGACGCAGGTGAAGCGCGAGAACCAGTGGCTGAGCATCCGCATCGTCGAGGCCCGGTCGCCCGAGAAGGGCTCGATGAACCTCGTCTTCCGCAATCAGCCGCTGCAGCTCATCGGCTGGACCGTCGTCGACCAGAACGGCGGCCCGACCCAGGTTTCGCTCGAGAACGTCCAGGCTGGCATTCCCCTCGACGTCAATCTGTTCGGTTTCATCGGCAAGTGCGATTGACCCGGCGCGCGTTGATGACAACGGACCCTAAAATGCAATTTTAGGGTCTGACCCCTTTAACTAAGTATCTGATTCTGATAAACTTGCTCTGCATTCGGCGAGTAAGGACCCATGCCGCGGCCGCTGCGCATCCAATTCCCCGGCGCCGTCTACTACGTCACGAACCGTGGCTTCGGCGGCCACCCGATCTTCGAAGGTGTCGCCGACGCCCAGGATTTCATGAAACTGCTGGACGCGGTCGCGGGGACGCTGGGCTTCCGCTGCTATGCCTACAGCCTGATGGCCGACCGCTACCACCTCGTCCTCGCGACCGAGCACCCGAACCTGTCGCAAGGCATGCAGGCTTTCTCGGGCCGTTATACCCAGGCCTTCAACCGCCGGCACGGGCGCGAGGGGCCGGTCTTCCGGGGCCGGTTCAAGGCGATCCTGCTCGAGCGCGAAACGCAACTTGCGCCGGTGATCCGCTATGTCGTGCTAAGTCCGGTGCTGGCCGGCTTGGTGCAGGAGCCGGGCGCCTGGCGCTGGAGCAGCTACCGCGCCACCGCGGGCTTGGCGCCGGCGCCGTCTTGTCTCGATCCATCGTGGATGATCGGGCCCTACGCCTTTGCCCTGCCCCAGGCCCAGGACGCGTGGCGCGCCCATGTCGCCGGCGGACTGGCCGAGCGCGCCAAGGTTCAGGCCCTCGAAGCGAAGCTCAAGAACCGATCGATTCTTGGCGAGCGCGATTTCGTGCGCGAAATTCGCCGCAAGGCCAAAGCCGCCTGAGTTGCGCCGCGGCACCGGCGGCGGACTTCCCTACGGCGAAAGCTTGAACTATTTCAGCCATGATTGCCGTATAGTCGGATAGCAATTCGCCGCTCACCGATTTCGCCCCATGCATCGCGCCCGCCCATGAACGACCTGCCCAAACCGCCCCGCCACGGCGAGCCCCTCGCCCTCGTCGGCGTCAGCGCCTGCCGCAAGGTGCTCGATTCGCACTTCCCCGGCCACTGGACCGCCGAGCGCTATTTGAAAGCCGTGGCCGAGACGGCGGGTGCCCTTCCCATCCAGATCCCAGCGCTGGGCGGCTCGGCCTTGAGCGACACGCAGCTTCACGGCGTGCTCGAACGCCTCGACGGGCTCTTCCTCACCGGCAGCCCATCCAATGTCGAGCCGCATCACTACGACGGGCCGGCCAGCGTCGAAGGCACCGCGCACGATCCCGATCGCGACGCCACGACGCTGCCGCTCATTCGTATGGCGGTGCGCGACGGCGTGCCGATCCTCGCCATCTGCCGCGGCATCCAGGAACTCAACGTGGCGCTCGGCGGCACGCTGCATCAGCGCCTCTGGGAAGTGCCGGGCCGGATCGACCACCGCTCGGACAAATCCAAGCCGCCCCTGGAGCGCTACGAGCCGGCGCATGCGGTGAGTCTCCGCATGGGCGGACCGGTCGCCGAGCTCGCGGGCAGAACCGAGCTCCATGTGAATTCGCTGCACGCCCAGGCCATCGACCGGCTCGCCCCGGCGCTGCAGGTGGAGGCCCATGCCGCCGACGGCACCATCGAGGCCGTGAGCGTCAAAAGCGCCCGCGCCTTCGCCGTCGGCGTGCAGTGGCACGCGGAATGGCGCCACAACGAGGACCCGTTCAGCCGCGCCCTCTTCCGCGCCTTCGGCGACGCCTGCCGCCAGCGCGCCCGCGCGCGCCACGGCTCGCTGCACACGCGCGTGGGCTAACAGACGGGAGAAATCCCCGTTCGCGTGAAAGCCATTGACCGCGGCGTCGGGCGCGGGGTCAAAAGAGCCCCCGTCCCAATTCACACATCGACGCCGCCGATGGAAAAATCCTTCCTCTCCGCCAAGCCGATCCCGCCGCGCGAGCGGCTCATCGTGGCGCTCGACATGCCGAAAGCCGAAGACGCCAAGGCGCTGGTGGAGCGGCTCGGCGACACGGTGTGGTTCTACAAGCTCGGCCTCGAACTGTTCATGGCCGGCGGCTATTTCGAGCTGATGGATTGGCTCGGCGCGCGCGGCAAGAAGATCTTCGTCGACCTCAAATTCTTCGACGTGCCGCAGACCGTGGGCTCGGCGGTGCGCCAGCTTCAAGGCCGCAACGCCTATTTCGCCACCGTGCACGGCAACGACGCCATCGTCGAAGCCGCCTGCGCCAACAAGGGCGAAACGCGCATCTTGGCCGTGACGGTGCTGACCAGCCTCGACCAGAAGGACGTGGAGAGCCTCGGCTTCAAGGCGGACGTTTCCGCGATCGTGATCGCGCGGGCGCGCAATGCGCTGGCGCTGGGCTGCGACGGAATCGTTTCCTCGGGCCTCGAGGCCGAGGCGATCCGGAAGGAGCTCGGCGCCAAGCTCCTCGTCGTCGTTCCCGGAATCCGGCCGCTCGTCAACCGCGCCGCCGACGATCAAAAACGCACGGTGGATGTGGAAGACGCGTTCCGCTACGGCGCCGATTACATCGTGGTGGGGCGGCCGATCCGCGCCGCCGCCGACCCGGCCGCCGCCGCCGCCGATATCCAGCGGCGCATCGCCGCACTTTTCGCGGGCGCCGCGGGCCGGAATTAGCGTCTGATTCGCCGGGATTTTTCCGCAATCCTGCATGAGACGCAGGCCGGCCATGTGCGCCGATTCACGCAAGCGTGAGGCGGCCACCGTTGTTTGGCCGGTGCCCGATCCCATATCGGAATTCAGAAGCGGTCCTGGTTCCTCAGGCTGGGGCCGTCCGCGAAAGCCGGTCCCCTCCCGGTCACGCGGAGCCGTATACGGTCCTTCCGGGCGCGTCGCGATCCCCCTCGCGACGCGCCACTCTTTTGTGCGTACCAATTTTTTTGGCGCGGCGCCGCGTGATTCCCGGCGGCGCTTGAGTGCACGACGCGAGCGGCTAAAGTCGCGCCTCGGCCAATCGGGAATCGCATGCGCGTCATCACCTGGAACATCAATTCGGTCCGTCTCCGCATCGATCTCGTGGCGCAGCTCGCGCGCGGCTGGTCGCCGGACGTGATCTGCCTCCAGGAAACCAAGTGCCCCGACGAGCTGTTTCCCGCCGATGCCATCAAGGCGATGGGCTATCCGCACCAGGCCATCCTGGGCATGAAGGGCTATCACGGCGTCGCCATCCTCTCGCGCCTGCCGCTCGCCAAGCGCGGCCACCTGCATTGGTGCGACAAGGAGGATTGCCGCCATGTCTTCGCCTCGCTGCCGGGCGGCATCGAGATCCACAATCTCTACATTCCCGCCGGCGGCGACATTCCCGACCCGGACGAAAACGCGAAATTCGCCCACAAGCTCGATTTCCTCCGCCAGCAGACCGGCTGGTGGAAAGGCCGCGGCAAGGCGCGGAAACGCATCCTCGTGGGCGACCTCAACGTGGCGCCGCTCGAGACCGACGTGTGGTCGCACAAGCAGCTCCTCGACGTTGTGAGCCACACGCCGATCGAGGTCGAGCTCCTCGGCAAGCTCCAGAAGGCGCACGCCTGGGTGGATGCGGTGCGCCATTTCGTGCCGCCCGAGCAGAAGCTCTATTCGTGGTGGAGCTATCGCGCGCGCGATTGGAAGGCCAGCGACCGCGGGCGGCGGCTCGACCATGTGTGGGTGACGCCCGATCTCGTCGAGCGCCTGAAAGGCACCGCCATCTTGAAGGACGCGCGCGACTGGGCGCGCGCCTCGGACCACGTGCCGGTCGTCGTCGATTTCACGGATTGAGGCGCGCCGATTTTCGCCAAACCTGAACTGTAAGGACGAACTCGAGCATGAAACGAAATCAATCCGCAGCCTGGCTCGTCCTCGGATCGGCGGTCGCGGCCGCGCTCACGTCGGATCCGGCCCTCGCGCAGCTCGATAGCGTGGCGCTGGTGCCCCGCGCCGTGACCGTGGCGCGGACGACGGCGGTCCCGAACTGCACCGCGTTCGTCGATGTCGCGGCGCCGCGCGGCGGCGACGGAACCGTACAGAAGCCGCACAAGACGATCGCCGCCGCGATGGCCGCCGTCGAGAACGGCGCCGTCATCTGCGTGGCCGAGGGCACCTACGCCGAGAGTCTGGCGCCGGGCGAGAAATCCTTCACGCTCGCCGGCGGCTTCCAGCGCGGGAAAGGGTTCAAGGTCCGCGACTCGGCGCGCTACGTGACGACCGCCAAGGGAAAGGGCGGATCCTTCATCCGCATCGTGGACCCCGGCCCCAAGGGCGACCAGCTCACCGCGATCGACGGCTTCGAGATCACCGGCTATTCCCAGGCGATCGTTCGCGACTATTACGAACCGCAGCGTTTCGACATCACGAACAATTTCATCCACGACAACACCTGCGCGGACGCAACGCTCGTGGGCGCCGGCTTCTCGCTGGTCAATGTCAGCGGCCGCATCCACGGCAACGTCATCCGTAACAACTCCTGCGGCCGCGGCGGCGCCGGCGCGCTCAACGACAGCACCAACAAGAACAAGGTGTCCATCGAGCGCAATCTGATCGAGGGCAATGCGGGCACCGAGCCCGGCGCCTCGCATGGCGGCGCGCTTTACCTCTTCACCAACACGCTGACCATCACGGGCAATCTGTTCGTGCGGAACACCGTGACCCAATGGGGCGGCGGTCTCTATATCGGCGCCTTCACGCCGGGCAATCAGCCGACCACCGCGACGCTGGCCTGGAACGTCTACCGCGAGAATCGCGCGGGCCACTCGGGCGGCGGGCTGTTCTGCGACGACGGCGCCACGTGCCTCAGCGATCACGAGGTTTTCGACCGCAATTGCGGCGGCAACATCTTACTCGACGGCGGGCCGGAGGGCTCGGCCCCGACGATCGCCAAGTTCGATCACCTCACCAATGTCGGCGCCCGCGACGTCGGCTGCCAGGGCCCGGGCCCCGGCGTGCGCATCGACAAGGACAATACCGCGGCCGACACCTACACCTTCACCAACGCCCTATTTTGGGGCAACGGCAAGGGGCTGGATTTCGCCGCCTCGTGCAACAATCCGTGCCCCCGGCTCAAAGTCACCGTCACGCATTCGATGGTGCAGGTGGAGCACCTGAAAGTGGCAACCTCGGTCACGTTCGGGCCGGGCATCATGGTGCCCGAGGATCCGCTCTTCGCCGATCCCGGCGCGGGCGATTTCCATCTGAAATCGGCCGCAGGCCGGTGGACGCCGGCCGGCGTGGTCAAGGACGACGCGACGAGCCCGGCGATCGCCAAGGGCGACCCGCGCGGCGCCGTGGACCGGAATCCGCGCCGTGCCGGCAAGCGCACCGAGCTCGGCGCCTACGGCAACAGCGGCGAGGCGTCGTACGCGCCGTGACGCCGGCCGCGCGGGCCGGCTTCACGCCACGATCCGTCACCGGCGCCGGTCGGTCACCATGCCGGTCATCTCGACGATCTCGAGGTCGCGCGTCTTCACCCGCATGAGCTGGCGCAGCGTGTCGTTGTTCCAGCGCGAATCGGGCGCGCCGCTGATGAAATTGTCGCTGCCATTGTCGGCCAGGATCATGCCGTACTTCTTGAGGGCGACGAGGATCGCCGCCACTTCCGGCGCGAAACCGGACACGTCGAAATCCGCCCGGAGCCGCACGCGCATGCCCATCGGCGGCAGGTCCTCATCATGCGCCTTGCTGGCCCAATGGCTCGCGGGCGGCACGTAGGCGCGGCGCGTCTTGGCGAGCGTGAAGCGCAGCGCGTGCTCGATCGCTTTTTTCTCCACCGCTTCGTCGTAGCGGACCAACCCCGGCAGGATCGGGAGGCCGGCGGCGTCGGCCGAGGTCCAGCCGGCGGGACGGACCTGGTTTTTCTTCAGGTCCCAGAACGCGCCGCTGCCGGCCTTCCAGCCGCCTCTGCCGTCGGGGAAGGCATTATAGAGTTCCCACAATTGCCAATTGTCGCGATCGAGCACGATGATGTGGCGATCGCCGGTGCCCTTCGGCCCGCCCTCGATCGGCGCATTCGGCGGAATCGGATAGGGCCCCTTATCGCTTTCTTCCTCCGCTTCCGTGAACGTGACCGGCACCTTCGCCTGGGATTTCGTCACGACAATGTAAGGGATGCCCATCGGCGCGCCTTGGTATTCGGTGCCGAAATCCGCACGGAGCGGCTTGTCCAGGCCGACACGGGCGAGGATCTTTCGGGAATTGGGATCGACGGGATCTTTCGAGACGTCCCGATGCCAAGGGCTGTCGTCGGGCAGCAGGCGCCGGCCGCCGAGATTCGCGTTGGGGCCAAGTTCACCCTTGCGGGCCTCGCCATGGGCGGTGAGCGGCAAGGCCGTGACGGATCCCACCAGAACGAATGCCAGAAACAAGCGATTCATGTGTCATTCCCCGAATTGCAGAGCCCGTTTTCACCATCCCGTGCGCGCGCAACGATGTAAACGCCTAGCGTCCGAAATGGGTATGCCCCGGACAAGACCGTGACATGCGTCCAGTGAGGGCCGTTGCAGTACGGCGATGCGACTGAAGGCGCGCGCGGCAGAGCGCCGACGCAGGAATGCCAGCGCGCCTTCGGGAATCAAATCAACGGAAAGCTTTAGGATTTGCGGCGTTTGGCCTTTGCTGCGGTGGTCTTGTTGCGCCTGGTTGATCTTGCGGACTTCGTCGGACTCGCATAGCGACCGCTGGCATCGGCCTTCGCCATGGCCACGTGGCGTAGCATCTCGGGTCCGCTCTGGCGCTTCGCGCGGCGGAGTACGAACCCGATTTCCGACGCGGAGCGGGTGTTTCCCAAATTCTCGGGCTCGTTCGTTCGCTTCATGGGCAACTCTCTGCGGTTGTCTTGCGATTCAACGCATCGCGGGCGCGGGCGTTCACGCGAAATTGCCCCGGACGCAATTGCGGGGCGCCCGCCCCCTGCGCCATGCTCCGCATCGTTTCGAGGAGGATCCGCAATGCTGAAATTTCTCCGCGCCGCGCCCGCTGCGGCACTCGTGGCGCTCGCGGCGCCGGCCTTCGCCCATCACGGCTGGGGCAGCTACGATTCGAGCAAGACGGTCAAATTCCAGGCGACCATTCTCGAGGTGAAATACGAGAACCCGCATGTCGAGATCGTGCTCGAATACCAGGGCAAGAAATGGACGATCACCCTGGCGCCGGTTTTTCGCATGCAGAATCGCGGCTTGCCGCAGCCGTCGCTGGTCAAGGGCAAGACCGTGATGGTCGAGGGCTACGCCAGCAAGGTGCATGAGAACGAGATGCGCATCGAGCGCATCACCGTGGACGGCAAGGTCGTCGAATTGCGCTGAGGGGCGCGCTCCATGGAACATTCCGGGCCCGCCTGGGCCGCGGCGCTCGAGGCCTCGGGCCTCGGCGCCTTGATGCGCGAGTCCGCCGTGCTTTATCCGCTCGCCAATATCGCCCACATCCTCGGCCTGGTGCTGTTCGCCGGCTCGATCCTGCTGCTCGACCTCCGCCTGCTGGGCTGCGCCAAGGCGCTGCCGGCAGCGGCGGTGGCGCGGGCGCTGGCGCCGACGATGTTCATCGGCTTCGTGGTGCAGATCGTGAGCGGCGTGCTGCTGTTCAGCGCCGACGCGCGACCGCTCTGGGGCAATCCCGTGATGCAGGTGAAGGCCGCGCTGATCGTCTTCGGCATCGTCAACGCGCTGGTGTTTCGCGCGCTCTGGAATCGGCGCCTGCCCGATTGGGACGACAAGGCGCCGGGCGTGGCCCGCGCCCAGGCCGGCTTCTCGCTCTGCGCCTGGCTCGGCGTCGCCGTCTGCGGCCGTTTCGCCGGCTACTTCTGAGCCGCTAAAGCTGCCAGCGGCGGAGGCCTTCGGGCAAATCGGCCGTGCGCCACATGCCCTTGATGTCGGCGACGAGGCCGCCACGGCGGACGAGCCGCGCGAAATCCGCCGCCGTCAGCGCCGCGTAGGGCGCGTGCGGAACGGCCCCGACGATCGCGTCGAACCCGCCGAGCGAGCCTAAGTCGCCGGCGAGCTCGATCCCGTAATGCGCCTTGGCCTCCGCCGGATCGGCGAAGGCGTCGTGGACCGTCACCTCGTGTCCCTTGGCGGCAAGGCCTTCGACGATGTCGACGACCTTGGAATTGCGGAGATCGGGGATGTTTTCCTTGAAGGTGAGGCCGAGCACCAGCACGCGCGCCGGCGCGGTCAGCGCCGCATCGATGCAGCTCGCGATATAGGCGCCCATGCCGTCGTTGGTGCGCCGTCCGGACAGGATCACCTCCGGGTGATGGCCGATCGCCTGCGCCTTGTGCGCGAGATAATAGGGATCGACGCCGATGCAGTGCCCGCCGACCAGGCCCGGCACGAAGGGCAGGAAATTCCACTTGGTGCGGGCGGCCTCGAGCACGTCGAACACCGAGAGACCCATCTTGTTGAAGATCTGCGCGACCTCGTTGATGAAGGCGATGTTGATGTCGCGCTGCGCGTTCTCGATCACCTTGGCCGCCTCGGCGGTGCGGATGTCGCGCGCCACGAACACGTTGCCGCCGGTGACGGCGCCATAGACGCGCTTCAAGAGCTCGGCGGTTTCCGGCGTCTGACCGGCGACAACTTTCGTGACGCGTTCCAGCGTGTGTTGCTTGTCGCCCGGATTGATGCGCTCGGGCGAATAGCCGAGGAAGAAATCCCGCCCCGCCACGAGGCCCGAGGCTTTGGCCAAGACCGGCCCGCACAGCTCCTCGGTGACGCCGGGATAGACCGTGCTTTCGAGCACGACCGTGCCCCCCTTCTTGAGATGGCGGCCGACGGCGGCGCAGGCTGCGGCGACCGCGCCGAGATCGGGCACGTTTTGCGCGTCGACCGGCGTCGGCACCGTCACGATGAAGAGATCGGCGGCGGCCATGTCGGCGGCGGCAGCGGAGAAACGGGCCTTCGTGGCCTTGAGCGTGGCCGGCTCGATCTCGCGGGTGCGGTCGTGCCCGCGCTTCAGCTCGTCCACCCGCCGCGCATCGAGATCGTAGCCCAGCACCGGAAAATGCTTGGCCAGCGCCACGGCCAGCGGCAGGCCGACATAGCCGAGGCCGACGACGGCGATAAGCTTTGGCGCGGACATGGAAATTTCGGGGCCTGGGGACGGCGAACGGAGCGCCCCTCTAGCCGCCCGGTCGGCGGATTGTCAACGCGGGCGGGGCCGTAGGCGGTATGGTTGACGTTCAGTCCATGAACGCCGTATTGTTCACGCCCTGAACAAGAGGGCCCGGATGGCCGTCGAAGCCCAGACCCCGCCGGCCCCCGCCGCGGCAACCGCGACCTCGGGGCCGGAAACCGAGATCACGCTGGGCGTGCTCGACGCGGTCGAGCAGAACGCGCAGATGACTCAGCGTTCGGTGGCGAGCGAGCTCGGCATCGCGCTCGGGCTCGCGAACTCGTATTTGAAGCGCTGCATGAGGAAGGGCCTGATCAAGGTCAAGCAGATCCCGCCCAACCGCTACCTCTATTATCTCACGCCCAAGGGCTTCGCCGAGAAATCGCGGCTGACGGCGGAGTATCTCGGCTCGTCCTTCACGTTTTTCCGCCGTGCGCGCACCCAGCTCGAGGAGGCGATGGCGCTCTGCCGCGACCGGGGCTGGCGGCGCGTGGCGCTCTGCGGCGCGGGCGAGCTCGCCGAGATCGCGGCGCTCTGCAATGCCGAATTTCACCTCGACCTGGTGGTGGTGGCGCCCGGCGACGCCACGCGCGTGGCGGGACTCGTGGCCGTGCCCGATCTCGCGGCGGCCGGCGCCGTCGACGCCGCCATCGTGACCGATCTCGCGCGGCCGCAAGCCGCATTCACCGAGCTCCAGGCGCTGTTGGCGCCCGAGCGCATTCTGACCCCGCGCCTGCTGCGCATCACGCGCGCCGGCGGCGGCAAGGAGTAGCCCCGCCATGGAACGCTGGTACGTGGCCGAGACCCATCCGCAATCCGAAAGCCGAGCTCTCGATCATTTGCGCCGCCAAGGCTACGCGGCCTATCTGCCGCGCTATTTGAAGCGCCGCCGCCATGCGCGGCGCGTCGATACGGTCCGGGCGCCGCTGTTTCCGGGATACCTGTTCGTGTGCATGGACGTGGCGCGCACGCAATGGCGCGCCATTCGCTCGACCCTCGGGATCCGGCACTTGATCTGCGTCGGCGACAAGCCGATGCCGGTGCCGCAGGGCGTGGTGGAAGAAATTCGCGCCAACGAAGACGCGACCGGCCTGGTTCCGGTGACGCCGCCGCCACCGTTCCGGGCCGGCGAGGAAGTGCGCGTGACCTCGGGCCCGATGCGCGATCAAGTGGGCTGGTTCCAGCGCGTGGCCGACCGCGAGCGCGTCGTGATCCTGATGAGCCTCTTGGGCCGCCAGATGCCGTTCGTGATTCCGCTCCGCGCCGTGCGCGCCGCGTTTTGAGCGCGACGCGCCCCGCACGCCCCGTCGTGCGTGCCGGCGCGGCGGCGACAGAGACGCGCTGATGTGCGGCATCGCCGGCCTCGCGGACCTCGCCGGACTCGACCGCGCCGCGGCCGCCCCGCGCCTGCGCCGGGCGCTCGACCGGCTGGCACCGCGCGGCCCCGACGGCGAAGGCGCCTGGGACGACGCGCATTGCCTCCTCGGCCATCGCCGCCTCGCCATCGTCGATCTCTCGCCGGCCGGCGCCCAGCCCATGCTGCGCCACGACCTCGCCCTCGTCTTCAACGGGATGATCTACAATTACCGGGCGCTGCGGACCGAGCTCGCCGGCCTCGGCCACCGCTTCACCAGCGATTCCGATACCGAAGTGCTGCTGCTCGGCTGGCGCCAGTGGGGCGAGGCGTTGCTGCCCCGGCTCGAAGGCATGTTCGCCTTCGCCCTCTGGGACCCGGCCGCGCGCCAGCTCTTCCTCGCCCGCGACCGGTTCGGCAAGAAGCCGCTGATCTACCGGCACGAGGGCCAGCGCCTCGCATTCGCCTCCGACCTCGCCGCCGCCGAGCATCTGGCGGGCGGCGGCGGAACCATCGACCGGGCCGCGGTGCGTGCGCTCTTCACGCTGCGCTTCATCCCCGAGCCGATGACGGCGCTGGCCGGATTCCGGAAGCTGCCGGCCGGGCACATGGCGACGCTCTCGGCCCGCGGCCTGGATGTGCGCCGCTGGTACGATCTCGCCGCCGCCGAGAAGCCGCACTTTGCCGACGAGGAAACCGCTGCGCGCGCCTTGCGCGCCCGGGTGGAGGCGGCGGTGGCCGATCGCCTGGTCGCCGACGTGCCGGTCGGCGCCTTTCTCTCCGGCGGGATCGACTCCGCCATCGTCGTGGCCGCCATGCGCAAGGCCACGAACCGCGTGCGCACCTACACGGTGGGTTTCGAGGGCGCCCCCGAATATTACGAAGAGCGGCCCGCGGCCAAGCGGGTGGCGGATTTTCTCGGCACCGAGCACACCGAGATCGCGGTGAGCGCGGCGGAGGCGCTGGGCGCGGTGGAGCGCGTCTTCGACGGGCTCGACGAGCCGTTCGCCGACAGTTCCGCGCTGCCGACCTTTCTCGTCTCGCAAGCGACGCGGCGGCATGTGACCGTGGCGCTGTCCGGCGACGGCGGCGACGAGGTGTTCGGCGGCTACCGCAAATATCAAGGCGAGCTGCTCGCCGAGCGCTACCGGCTGCTGCCCGCGCCCTTGCGCAAGAATTTGATCGAGCCGCTGGCGCGACTGCTGCCCGAGGGCAAGGGCCATCCGCTGCTGGAGCGCGCGCGGCGCGTCCGCCGGTTCCTCGCCCATGCCGGCGGAACGGCGGCGGCGCGCCAGGCCGGCTGGATGCGGCTCCTGCCCGAGGACGAGGTGAGCGAACTCCTCGGCTCCGATGCCGCCGCGCCGTCGCTCGAAAGGGCGATCGAGACGCTGCGCGCCGGCGGCGGCGACGACATCAATCGCATGCTGTTCGCCGACATCGCCCTCGGCCTGCCCGGCGACATGCTGACCAAGACCGACCGCATGAGCATGGCGAACTCGCTGGAGGTGCGCTGCCCGCTGCTCGACCACCGCGTGGTGGAAGCCGCGGCCGCGATGCCGGGCGCCTGGAAACTGAAGCGCGGCGAGGGCAAGGCCGTGCTGCGCCGCGCCTTTGCCGATGCGCTGCCGGCGGAGGTGTTCGAGCGCCCCAAGAAGGGCTTCGAGATTCCGATCGCGGTGTGGCTGATCGGACCGCTGCGGTCGCTGGTCGAGACGGCGCTCGACCCGGCCGTGCTCGAGGATCACGGCATCGCCGCGGCGCCGCCGCGGCGCTGGCTGGCCGAGCTCGAGAGCGGCAAGCGCGACAGCTCCGAAAAGCTATGGACCCTCGTCGCCTTCACGCAATGGGCCGCGCGGCGCGGCGCCGCCGGCGCAGCGGCGACCACGGCCGCGCCACGGAGCGCGGCATGAAGATCGCCCAGCTCTGCGCGGTGGATTTCACGCTCTATCATTTCATCCTGCCGCTGATGCGCGGCTTACGCGACGCCGGCCACGAGGTGGTGGGCATCGCCAGCGAGGGGCCGCTGCTCGCCAAGGTGCGCGCCGAGGGATTCCGCGTCGAGGCCGTGGCCATCGAGCGCTCGTTCAATCTGCTGCGCCACCGCGCCAGCGCGCGCGACCTGAAGGCGCTGTTCCGGCGCGAGCGCTTCGATCTGGTGCACGTCCACACGCCGGTGGCGGCGCTCGTCGGCCGCTGGGCGGCGTGGCGCGCGCGCGTGCCGAAGATCGCCTACACCGCGCACGGCTTCTATTTCCACGAGCGCATGCCCTGGCCGAAGCGCGCCGCCTTCGTCGCCCTGGAATGGCTGGGCGGGCGGCTCACCGACGTGCTGTTCACGCAAGCCGAGGAAGACGCGGCGACCGCGCGGCGGCTGCGCTTGGCGCGCGGGCCGCTCATTCAGGCGATCGGCAACGGCGTGGATGCGGCGCGGTTCTTTCCGGCGCCCGACGCCGCGGCGCGCCAGCGCTTGCGCACGGCCCTTGGTACCCCCGCGGGCCGCCCGGCGATCCTCATGGTGGGGCGCCTGGTGGCGGAGAAGGGCTATCCCGAGCTGATCGAGGCCATGCGCTCGGTGGACGCGGACCTTTGGGTGGCGGGCGAGCGACTGCCGAGCGACCACGCCGATTCGGTGTCTACGGCGATGCAAGCGGCAGCGGCCGACCCGGTGCTGGCGCGGCGGGTTCGCTTCCTCGGCTACCGCGACGACGTTCCCGACCTGATGCGCGCCGCCGACATCTTCACCCTGCCCTCGCATCGCGAAGGCATGCCGCGTTCGGTGATCGAGGCCATGATGAGCGGCCTGCCGGTGGTCGGCACGAACATCCGCGGCACTCGCGAAGAAGTTGTGGAGGGCGAGACCGGCACGCTGGTGCCCGTCGGTGACGCATCCGCCCTGGCGGCGGCGCTCGGCCGGCTGGCCGGCGACCCTGCCCTGCGCGCCGCCTGGGGCACCGCCGGGCGGGCGCGCGCGCACGCCCTCTATCGCGAGGAATTGGTGATCGCGCGGCAGGTGACGGCCCTCGGCCTGGCATCGCCGCAAGGCTGACGGTTCATCCAAGGCGCAGCAGTTGCCGCCACCCGAGCGGTTTCATTTCGACCGGGCGCCGCCTATAAGCCCGGGCGATGCAGAACTGGATTCCCGCCATCCTGGCCTTCGGCCTGCCGCTGCTCGCGACCGCGCTGGGCGTGCGCCTGCTGCTGCCGTGGCTCCGCCAGCGCGCGATGCTCGACCGCCCGAACGACCGGAGCTCGCACAAGACTCCGACGCCGCGCGGCGGCGGCCTGGCGGTGATCGGCGTGCTGGTGATCGCACTATGGGCCATTCAAATCGGCTCCGGCGCGCCGCTCTGGCGGCTGGCCCTGCTGACGGCCGGCCTCGCGCTGCTGGCCTGGGTTTCGTGGATCGACGACCGCGGCGGCGCCGATTGGCGGCTGCGCCTCGCCGTACAGCTCGTGGCGGCGGTGGCCGGGCTGTTCGCCATCGGCCTGGCGCAAGTCGAGGCGCGACTCGGACTCCCGGCGTGGCTGATCGGCCTCGTGCTGACGCTGGGCTGGATATGGTTCATCAATCTCTACAACTTCATGGACGGCATCGACGGCATCACCGGCATCGAGACCGCGTCGATCGGCGTCGGCATGGTGGTGCTGGCGGTGGTGACGCTCGGCGCCGTATCCGGCCAGGCGCTGGCCGGTTTGGCGCTGGCCGGCGTGGCAATCGGTTTCCTGGTGTGGAACTGGCACCCGGCGCGGATTTTCCTCGGCGATGTCGGCAGCGTGCCGCTGGGCTACATCGTCGGCGCGTTCCTCATCCAATCCGCCGTGGCCGGGCATTGGGCGCCGGCGCTGATCCTGCCGCTCTACTACGTGGCCGATGCCACGCTGGTGCTGTTCCTGCGGGCGCTCCGCGGCCGGAAGCCGTGGCAGGCGCACAAGTGCCATTTCTATCAGCGCGCCCATCAGGGCGGGCTCGCGCACGACCGGGTTTCGCTCGCCATCGGCCTCGTCAATCTCGCGCTGATCGTGTTCGCGGCCGCCGCGGCGCTGGGCTGGCGCTGGCTGGCACTGGCCGCCGCCTTCGCCGCCGTGACGCTGCTCTTGGCCTATTTCGCCGCCCGCGCCCCCGCCCCGGCCGGGGGCGCATCGGAGAAGCGCGCCGGATGAAGCGCTTGGGCCTCGTTTCGGGCGTGCTAAGATAGCCGCGATGCGGCTCATCCGTTCGCCCCAGGCTTTCGTCGCCTTCGCCCACGACGTCGTGATGGCGGGGCTTGCGTTCGTGGCCGCGCTCTATCTTCGCCTCGGCACGAGCGGCGATTTCGCCGAATACGCCCAGCGTTTGCTGCCCAGCAGCCTGCCGCTGTTCGTGGCGTCGAGCGCCGTGGTGTTCGCCTTCATGGGGCTCTATCGCGGCATCTGGCGCTACGCCTCGCTCAACGATGTGGTCGCGATCGTCAAGGCGACCGCCATCGCGATCCTCATCTACGTGCCGCTGCAGTTCCTGCTGACCCGCCTCGAGGACCTGCCGCGCTCGCAATTGCTGATCACGTGGATGGTGCTGGTGGCGTTTCTCACCGGCCCGCGCGTCGCCTACCGCATCTTGCGCGACCGGCGCCTCGACCAGGTGCTGAAACGCGATCGCGGCCGGGCCATTCCCGTGCTGCTCTACGGCGCCGGCGACGACGCGGAGCTTTTCCTGCGCGCCCTGGCCCGCCAGCCGACCACGCCGTACGAGGCCGTGGGCATCGTCAGCGGCAGGGATTCGCGCGTCGGCCGGCGCATCCACGGTGTCGAGATCTACGGCACGGACGAGCACATGGCCGAGGTGGTGGCGCGCCTCGACCGGCGCGGGCGCAAGCCGCGGCGGCTCATCGTCACCGTCCCGGACGTCGACGGCGACCGCCTGCGCGGCCTGTTCGAGAAGGCCGACGCGCTCGGCATGACCGTGGCCCGGGTGCCGCGCGCGACCGATTTCCGCGAGGGCGCTGGCGACGCGGTGGAGCTGCGCCCCATCGCCATCGAGGATTTGCTCGGCCGCCCGCAAGCGGTGCTCGACCGGCCGGCGATGCAGGCCTTGAGCGCCGGCAAGCGCGTGCTCGTGACCGGCGCCGGCGGCTCGATCGGCAGCGAACTGGTGCGCCAAATATCGGATTACGGCCCGGCGCGCCTGGCGCTGCTCGATTCCTCCGAATATCACCTCTACGAGATCGATCAGGAGCTCGGGCGCCGCCATCCCGCGCTGCCGCGCGCGATGCTGCTCGGCGACGTCCGCGACCCGCGGCGGCTCAATGCCCTCGTGGCCGCCGAGCGCCCGGAGATCGTGTTCCACGCCGCCGCCTTGAAGCATGTGCCGATGGTGGAGGCGCATCCCGACGAGGGCATGCTCACCAACGCCATCGGCACGCGCATCGTGGCCGATGCCTGCGCCAAGCACGGCGTCGGCGCCATGATCGTGATCTCGACCGACAAGGCCGTGAATCCCTCGAGCGTGATGGGCGCCTCGAAGCGCCTGGCCGAGCAATATTGCCAGGCGCTCGATCTCGCCGAGGCGAAGAAGGAGCGCGGCACGCATTTCGTGATCGTGCGTTTCGGCAACGTGCTGGGCTCGACCGGCTCGGTGGTGCCGCTCTTCCAGAAGCAATTGGCCGAGGGCGGGCCGCTGACCGTCACCCACCCCGACGTCGACCGCTATTTCATGACGGTGCGCGAGGCCGTGGAGCTGGTGCTGATGGCCTCGGCCGTGGGCGCTTCCGACCGGCGCATGAGCGGCAAGGTGTTCGTGCTCGACATGGGCCAGCCGGTGAAGATCGTGGAGCTCGCGCGCCAGATGATCCGCCTCGCCGGCAAGACGCCCGAGCGCGACATCAAGATCGCGTTCACGGGGCTGCGCCCCGGCGAGAAGCTGCGCGAAGAGTTGCTGCACGCCCAGGAAGACCTGGTGCCGACCGCGGCGCGCGGCATTCTGCTGGCGAGCCCCCGCACCTCGGATCTGAAGCTGCTCGCCCGCGCCTTCGACGATCTCGAGCGCCATGCGCGCGCCGGTGCCACCGCGGAGTCGCTTGCGTTGCTGAAGCACCTCGTGCCGGAATACCGGCCCGCCGCCAACGGCGCCGCCGACGAGAGTGCCGCCGCGACCTGATCTTTCTTCCCCGGAGCCCCATCGCATGCATCCCGCCGCGCCCGTCCGTCGCGCCCTCGTTTCCGTTTCCGACAAGACGGGTCTCATCGAGCTCGGAAAATTCCTGGCGGCACGCGGCGTCGAGATCCTTTCCACCGGCGGCTCGGCCAAGGCGCTGCGCGATGCCGGCGTGAAGGTCGTGGAAGTTTCCGACTACACCGGCTTCCCCGAGATGATGGACGGGCGCGTCAAGACGTTGCAGCCCAAGATCCACGGCGGCATCCTGGCGCGGCGCGATGCGCCCGGGCACCTCGCGGCGATGAAGACGCACGGCATCCAGCCGATCGATCTCGTGGTCATCAATCTCTATCCGTTCGAAGCGACGGTGGCGAAGGGCGCCGATTTCGAGACGTGCATCGAGAACATCGACATAGGCGGGCCGGCCCTCATCCGCGCCGCGGCCAAGAACCACGATTTCGTCGCCGTCGTCACCGATCCCGCGGACTACGCCCCGCTGACTGCCGACATCGCCGCCAATAACGGCGCGGTCAGCGCTGATTTGAGAAAACGCCTCGCCGCCGCCGCCTATGCGCGCACCGGCGCCTACGACGCCGCGATCTCGCAATGGTTCGCGCGCCAAGTTGGAACGGAATTTCCCGAGCGCCTGGTTTTCGGCGGCAAGCTCCGCCAGGCGCTGCGCTATGGCGAGAATCCGCACCAGCGCGCCGCCTTCTACGTCGATGGCAGCAACCGGCCCGGCATCGCCACCGCCGCGCAAGTGCAGGGCAAGGAGCTTTCGTTCAACAACCTCAACGACGCCGACGCGGCCTACGAACTGGTGGCGGAATTCGACCGGCCGGCCATCGTCATCGTCAAGCACGCCAATCCCTGCGGTGTCGCGACCTCGGATTCCTGCGCCGATGCGTGGGCGAAGGCGCTGGCCTGCGATCCGGTCAGCGCTTTCGGCGGCATCGTGGCCCTCAATCGCACGCTCGATGGCGCCGCCGCCGCCAAGATCGCCGAGATCTTCTCCGAGGTGATCATCGCCCCCGATGCCGACGACGCGGCCAAGGCGATCTTGGCAAAGAAGAAAAATCTCCGCCTGCTCCTCACCGGCCGACTGCCCGACCCGCGCGCGGAAGGCTGGGTGCTGCGCTCGCTGTCGGGCGGTTATCTGGTGCAGAGCCGCGACAAGAGCGTGACCGAGGGCGATTTGAAGATCGTCACCAAGCGCCTGCCCACCAAGACCGAGCTCGCCGATCTGATGTTCGCCTTCACGGTGTGCAAGCACGTGAAGTCCAACGCCATCGTCTATGCCAAGGGCCGCGCCACGGTCGGCATCGGCGCCGGGCAGATGAGCCGGGTCGATTCCGCGCGCATCGCGGTCGGCAAGGCGGCGGAAGCGGCGAAGGCCGCGGGCCTGAGCACGAATCCGGTGGTGGGCTCGGTCGTCGCCTCCGATGCCTTCTTCCCTTTCGCCGACGGCCTGCTCGCCGCGGCCGATGCCGGCGCCACCGCGGTGATCCAGCCCGGCGGCTCGGTGCGCGATGACGAGGTGATCGCCGCCGCCGACGCCAAGGGCCTCGCCATGGTGTTCACCAGCCAACGCCACTTCCGGCATTAAAAGCCCCCCGGCTCGAAAACCGAAAGGCGAGCGGCGCGCGGCGCGTCGTGGGTTGCGCGCAACCGCCTTTCGCGCCCACTATGCGAATCGGACTCGAATGGGGAGAACGCGCATGTCGATCGCAAAAGAATTCCGCGACTTCGTCAACCGCGGCAACGTCGTCGATCTCGCCGTCGGCGTCATCATCGGCGCCGCCTTCGGCAAGATCGTCGGTTCTTTCGTCAACGACGTCTTGATGCCGCCGATCGGGGTGCTGCTGGGCGGCATCGATTTCTCGAATATCGCCATCACGCTGAAGGCGGCCGTCGGCGGCGATCCCAAGACCGCCGTGGTGATCAAAATCGGCGCCTTCATCAACCACGTGATCGATTTCCTGATCGTGGCGTTCTGCGTGTTCCTGGTGGTGAAGGGCTTCAACCATCTCCGCAAGAAGGAGGAAGCCAAGCCCGCCGAGCCGCCGAAACCCACGGCCGATCAGCAATTGCTGACGGAGATCAGGGATATCCTGAAGGCGAAGTAGCGGATTCGCGACGATCAAGACGACGTCTTTCCTTCCCCCCAAGCGGGGGAAGGGGAATTCAGCCACGCCGCCCCGACAATTCCTTCCACGCTTTCTTGGAGCCGAGTCCTTTGGTGTGGAAGTAGACGAGGCGCGCCAAGGCGCGCATCGGCGGCGTGCCGACCAGGAGGTTCACGAGCCAATTGGGCGGCCCGGCATCGAGTGCGCGGCGCAGCACGCGCTTGATGCGGAACTTGGGATAGAGCCGGGGGAGCGCCAGCGCCGGATCGGGCCCCTTGCCCGCGAGATGATCGGCCACCGCCTCCGCCGCGCGCGCGCCGAAATCGATCGCCGTGAAAATGCCGCCCGCGGTGAGCGGCGAAACCATGCCGGCGGCGTCGCCCACGAGGATGACGCGGCCGCGCGCCGCCGGCCGCACCACGCCGCCGCACGGGATCACGCCGCTCCGCCGCGCCACGAGTTCCGCGCGCGAGAAATCGAACAGCGTCTTCACCCGCGCGAGGAAAGCCTCGAACCCCGGCCGGTCGGCGCGCTTCGCGGCGATGCCGACCTGGACGACGCCGCAGCCCGGCACCACCCAGCCGATATAACCGGGCGCCAGGCGCCGATCGAGAAAGGTGTGGAGCATGCGCTCGTCGATGCCGGCCACGCCCGTGAACTCCGCCTCGAGGCCGACCAGGAATCGCCGGTTGCGGCCGAGGCCGAAAATCTCCGCCACGGCCGATTTCGCGCCGTCGGTACCGAGCAGCCACCGTGCCTCGATCGCGCGGCCGCCGGCATTGAGGCGCACCGCTGCCGGCGTTTGCGCGCCGCTCTCGATGGCGGCGCCGAAGCGGATCTCCGCGCCGGCGCGCATGGCCTCGCCGGCGAGCCAGCGCAGCAGCGCCGGCGTGTCGGTCGGGTAGAATTCGTAGCCGGCCGAGAAAAGATCGTTCGATTTGAGCGAGGGCGCGTAGAGCCGGATGCCGGGTACGGCGCGGATCAAAGCGTCGGGCACCGGCCCGACCTCGGCCCGCAAACGCTCGAGCGCTTCGTGCACGAGAATGCCGGTGGTGTGGACCGGGCGCCCGGCCTCGGCCTTCTTCTCCAGCACCACGACCTTGAGCCCGCGCAGCGCCGCGCGGCGCGCGGCGACGAGGCCGGCGAATCCGGCGCCGGCGATGGCGAGATCATAGACGTGGGCCATGGGCGCCTTCTTGTCGGCAAGTCGCGCCCGGATCAAGCTTGGCCGTTCACGCGCGGCTGCTTCGGTGCCTTGACCGTGAGCATGAGCAGCCCGCCCGCGACGATGTAGGGCAGCACGGTCGCCATGCCGAGGCGCTGGTCGCCGGTCAGCTCGATCACGGTCGCGACCGTGATCGGCCCCAGGAACGAGATCGCCTTGCCGGACAGCGTGAGCAGGCCGAACATCTCGGTTTCCTTGTCGGGCGGCGCCATGCGCGCCATCAGCGAGCGCGCGGCCGCCTGCACCGGCCCGAAAAAGAGCCCGATGCCGCCGCCGAGGACCCAGAACCAGGTCTTGTTGGTGATCAGCAACAGCGGCACGCCGAGGGCCGCGATGGCGAAGACGCCGAGCAGGATCGTGGGCTTGGAGCCGACGATGTCGTCCATCCATGCGAACGCGAAGGCGCCGGCCGCGGCGGTGACGTTGAGCAGGATGCCGAACAGGATGACCTCGTCGGTTTTCATGCCGAAAGCGTAGCCGGCGAAAATCGCGCCGAACGCGAACAGCGTGTTGATGCCCTCCATGAACAGCAGGCGCGCGATCAGGAAGCGCACGATCTCCTTGTATTGGCGCACCTCGCGCGCGGACTGGACGAGCTGCTTCAGGCCTTCGCGGATCGCGCGGCCCGGCGGCAGCTTTTCGCCGGCGGCGATATCGGGCGTCACGAAGAACAGCGGCAGGCTGAACAGCAGCAGCCAGACCGCGACCAGTGGCCCGACGATGCGCACATGCTCGGCCGCTTTCTTGTCGAGGCCGAAGGGCGGCGTTTCGGGCTGGATGAAAACGACGAGCGCCAGCACCAGGCAGGCGAGCCCGCCCAAATAGCCGAGGCCCCAGCCCCAGCCCGAGACGCGGCCGACATGCGACTGCTTGACCAGGCCGGGCAGCATCGCGTTGTAGAACGACATGCTGATCTCGAACGCGATGATCGAGATGGCGACGCAAGTGAGCGCCAGCGCCGCGGCGCCGGGCGTTACCCACCACAATGCGGTCGAACCGCCGGCGATGATGAGGCTCAAGCCCACGAGCCAGGGCTTCCGTCGCCCGCCGCGGTCGGCGATGGCGCCGAGGACCGGGCTCAAGATGGCGATCACCACCGCGGAGAGGCCCATCGTCCAGCCCCACCACGCCGCGCCCTTGTCGGGGGTGGGTGCGACACCTTGCGTGAAATAGGTGGCGAAGACGAAGGTGATGACGAGCGTGATGTAGGGCGAGTTCGCCCAATCGTAGAGGCACCAGGCGAAGATCGCGCGCCGGCGTACGCCGGGGGCGGCGGCGCCCTTGTTCTCCCTCGTCATCGCGCGATCCCCGCCTTCATGCCGACGGGCATGCTGGCACAAACGGCGCCGACGGGGAAACCGATGGCGATCGCGAACGCCGCCCCGCTTTGCGCCATCGTCTGGTCAGTCACCCACCAGCGCCCGGAGCTGGCGGTTGGCGACGGCGAGCATGGCAAGATCGGGGGCGCCGGCCGTTTTGAGTTCGTCGATGAGCTTGGCGGTTTGCGCGACCGCGGCGGCGCGCTTCGCGGCCCAGCGTTCGATCGCGGCGGCCGCGTCGCCTTCCGGCGCCGGGCCGTCGGCGAGGATCGCGCGCGTCAGCGCGAACTGGTGGCCGTAGAGGTCGTCGACGATGGCGGCGAGCGCCATCTTGTCCCAATGCTGGGCGCTGGCGCTGCGCAGCGCCGACGCCGCGGCGCGCAGCCATTCGAGCCCGAAACGAGCGCCGGCCGGGACATAGATTTTCGCCACCGCAGCCGGCGCCTGGCCGGCCGCGTTCGCCAGCCGCACGATCTCGGCCAGGCCGATCAGCCGCGGCAGCAGCGCGATGCGCGTGGCCAGCGCCGGCGCGAAGCCGGCACGGACCTCGGCCTCGGTATCGTGCGCCAGGGCAGCACTCTCTTCGGCGGACAGCAGCTGGGGCAGCGCCGCCGCCAGCTCGGCCAGCGGTGCCCGGTAGCGCTCGATCTCCGCCGCCATCGCGATCGGCCGCTCGGCGTTCTGGAGGAACCATTTGGTGGCGCGCTTGGCGAAGCGGCCCACCTCGAGCAGCGCGCGGAGCTGGCGATCGGCCGGGATCTTGCCGTCATGGGCCTCGATGCCGGCCCAGATCTCGCGCAGCGCGAAGGCGTCGCGGCCGAGGATGTAGCCGCGCGCGACCTCGTGCGCCGGCGCGCCGGTTTCGCCTTCGACTTCGTGGATGAACGTGATTCCCGCCCGGTTGATGATGCTGTTGGTGGTGACCGTGGCGACGATCTCGCGGCGCAGGCGATGGGCGAGCGCCGCATCGCGGTAGCGTTCCCGCAAGAGCGCGGGGAAGTAGCGCAGCAGATCGCCTTCGAAATAGACGTCCTTGGGCAGATCGGAGCCGAGCAGCGAATCGTAGAGCGCCATCTTGGCGTAGGCGAGCAGCACCGCCATTTCCGGCCGCGTGAGCCCCTCGCCCGCGGCCTGACGCTCGCCGAGCGTCTCGTCGTCGGGCAGGAACTCGACCGCGCGGTCGAGCCGGCCGCTTTTCTCCAGCGCTTTGATGAAGCGCCAGTGGCGGTCGAGCAGGCCCGGCGCCTTTTGCGCCGAGACGCTCAAGCACGCCGTCTGGAGGTAATTGTCGCGCAGCACCAGATCGCCGACCTCGTCGGTCATCTCGGCGAGCAGCGCGTTGCGCGCCGCGAGGGCGAGCTTGCCCTCGACGACCGGCGCGCTCAGCAGGATCTTGATGTTGACCTCGTGGTCCGAGCAATCGACGCCGGCGGAATTGTCGATGGCGTCGGTATTGAGACGGCCGCCCTTGCCGCCCGCGCCGGCGTGCGCGTAGTCGATGCGCCCGCGCTGGGTCATGCCGAGATTGGCGCCTTCGGCGATGACTTTGGCGCGAATGTCGCGGCCATCGACGCGGATCGCGTCGTTGGCGCGGTCGCCGACCTCGGCGTGGCGCTCGTCCGCGGATTTTACGTAGGTGCCGATGCCGCCGAAATAGAGCAGGTCGCATTCGGCGCCCAGCAGGACGCGCATCAGGTTGGCGGGCGCGAGCGCGTCCTTGTCGAGGCCGAAGCGGCGGCGCATCTCGGGCGAGATCGGGATCGATTTCGCGCTCCGCTCGAAGACGCCGCCGCCCTTGGAAATCAGGTTCTTCGCATAGTCCGCCCAAGAGGAGCGCGGCAGGTCGAACAGGCGCTGGCGTTCGGCGAAGCTCGCCGCCGCGTCGGGATCGGGATCGACGAAGATGTGGCGGTGATCGAAGGCGGCGACGAGGCGGATGTGCTTGGAGCGCAGCATGCCGTTGCCGAAGACGTCCCCCGACATGTCGCCGACGCCGATCACGGTGAAATCCTGGCTCTGCGTGTCGATCCCCATCTCGCGGAAATGGCGCATCACCGAGACCCAGGCGCCCTTGGCCGTGATGCCCATCTTCTTGTGGTCGTAGCCGGCCGAGCCGCCCGAGGCGAAGGCGTCGCCGAGCCAGTGCCCGTATTCGGCGGAGATCGCATTGGCGATGTCGGAGAAGGTGGCCGTGCCCTTGTCGGCCGCGACCACGAGATAGGCGTCGTCGCCGTCGTGGCGCGTGACGTCCTTGGGCGGCACGATCGCGCCGCCCTTGATGTTGTCGGTGACGTCGAGGAGAGAGCGGATGAGGGTCTGATAGCAGGCGATGCCCTCGGCCATCAGCGCCTCGCGGCCCGCGCCGGCGGGCGGCTGCTTCAGCACGAAGCCGCCCTTGGCGCCGACCGGCACGATGACGGCGTTCTTGACGAGCTGGGTCTTCACGAGACCGAGGATCTCGGTGCGGAAATCGTCGCGCCGGTCCGACCAGCGGATGCCGCCGCGCGCCACGTGGCCGAAGCGAAGATGGATGCCCTCGACCCGGGGCGAATAGACCCAGATCTCGAACAACGGCCGCGGCGCCGGCAGCTCGTCGAGCTTCTTGCTGTCGAGCTTGAACGCGAGCGCCGGCTTCATGGCGCCGTCCGGCAGGCGCTGGCGGAAATTGGTGCGCAGCGTGGAGCGGATGAGGTTGACGTAGCGCCGGACGATACGGTCTTCGTCGGGATTGGGCACGGCTTCGAGCGCGGTGCCGATCTCGGCCACGAGCACTTTCTCGTCGCCCTTGGCGGCGCCGGCCCGCACCAGGAACAATTCGGCCAGGAGGCGCGCGATGGCGCCGTTCTTGGCGAGGGTTTCCTCGATCAGCCCCTGGCTGAACGGCGCGCCCGCCTGGCGGAGATACTTGGCGTAGGCGCGCAGCACGCTGATCTCGCGCCAGCCGAGGCCCGCCGACAGCACGAGCGCGTTGAAGCCGTCGCTTTCCGCGGCGCCGTACCACACCTGCGCGAAGGCTTCGTGGAAACGCGGCGCCAACTCCGCCACCGCCGCCGCCGGCGCGCCGCGCGGCATCAGGCCGAAATCGTGAATCCACACCGCCTCGGCGCCGGCGGGGCGCACCGTGTATTGCGCCTCTTCGATCACCTTGAGGCCCATCGCCTCGAGCATGGGAAGCACGTCGGAAAGGCCGATGCGGATGCCGCGGCTGTAGAGCCGGAAGCGCAGCGTGGCCGCGGCGGCGTCGGCCGGCGCCACCTGGAGATTCATCTGCAGCCGGCCGCCGGCCAGCGCCGCCTCGATCCGCGCGATGTCGGCCACGGCCTGGGCTGGCGACACTTCGGCCATGTAGCCGACGGGAAAGGCCTCGGTGTAGCGCGCGAGCAGCGCCGGCGCGGGCATTTCGCCCTGCGCCGCCGCCAGCGCCTCGCGCAGCTTCTCGTCCCAGCTCCGCGCCGCATCGAACAGCTTCGCCTCGAGCGCGGCTTCCTCCACGTCGATCCAGGTGCGGGGATCGGTCTTGACGATGAAATGGACGCGCGCCGAAGGCGATTCGTC